>SWCE01000012.1_pt1 | contig 67795 bp, 66 predicted proteins | sample 4690061 | NCBI WGS metagenome assembly SWCE01 (sample SAMN10267279, study PRJNA491770) | bioreactor metagenome | isolation source: DHS bioreactor inoculated with subseafloor sediment | place: Japan: off Shimokita Peninsula | collected 2012-10
TCAATTCTCGGTGAAAATACCGGGTCACTTCTCAGCAGAAATCAACAGTTTGGAACCTCGAAATGGTCGTCCGGCTGGATGACATAGAGACCCACCGGCGCGCTGGCAGAGGCGTTCCAGATAAGCTTCGGCGAGATCGGAACGAACAACGAAGAGCTGACTGCGAACGCGCTGAGGGTGGTGATCAGGACGTAGGCGGACCGGGTCATTGTTCCGCCCTTTGCCGCAGCCGCCAAGCATGGTGCTGGGTGCGGGTGTAGTTGCGCGGCTCGTGCCCGGTGGTCAGGCGATTGTGGACATGGCGCCAGTAGTCCGGCGCGGCGTCGGCCGGATCGATGTCGAGTGCCTCGATGGCATCGACCGCCTGCAGCACGCGCTCGACCTTCGGCCAGCCGGTGATCTTGAGCAGGATGTCGCCACCGGGTCGCACGAAAGGGAGCGTCTGATAGGACGCGCCCGGTGCGACGGCGCGGACGATATCGACGCGCGAGATGATGGTGCCGTAGTCGTTGGCGGCCCAGCGGACGAAAGCGAAGATGGCGGCCGGGGCGAAGCCGACGATGCGCCGCTTGCGATCGAGAACTTGCTCCTCGGTGATGCGACCAAACCGGATCCAGTGCTCGATGCGCTTCTCGATCCAGGTGAGTTCGACGCGGGTCAGATCATCGGCGGGTGGCTCTGTCCGTGTGATGTGGCCGCCCATGCGCGGCTCAGAGTTGCCGGTCATGGCTGGTCTCCTTTGGATTCGGGAAATTCGCGGGCGAGCAGATCGCGCAGCATGTCGGCGACGGTGACGCCGCGTGCGAAGGCCGCGATCTTGATGCGCCCGCGCAGGTCGGGCGTGATGTCGACGGTCAGCCGCGCGCTGTAGTCGGGGCGTTTCGCGCCGGCCCGGTTGGCCGACTTGATCCAGTCCTCGGGATCGCGCGGCCGCGCCGCGAACCCGCGTTTGGCGGGGCGGTTCGTCATCGCGCGAGCCTCCCAATCTCGGTGGCGAGGGTGGTGATCTCGCGTGCGGCGAGACTGTCGCGATCGATCTCGAAGGCGAGCCGGCCAAGCTGCGCGGCCGTGGCGAAAATGACGCGCTGGCCGACAGAGGAGTGCAGGACAGGCGGATCCTGGTCAGCGAGCGCCTCGGAGGTTTCGCGGGCGATGATGGTGCGCGCGGCCGAGCGATTGAGAACGAAGCGCACGATGAGCTGCGGGCGGAATATCCGCGCTTCCTCGATCAGCCGCAGGATCTCGGCGGAGGCCCAGCCGTCGAAGGGTGACGGCTGCACGGGAATGAGGATGACGTCGGCGGCGAGCAGTGCCGAACGCATCAAGCCGGCGACGCGGGGCGGTCCGTCGATGACGAGGTGATCGACAGTGCTCGCCAGTTCGGGGGCCTCGCGATGCAGCGTGTCACGCGCCAGGCCGATGATGCCGAAGAGCCGTGGCAAGCCCTCGCGGGCACGCTGCTCCGACCAGTCGAGTGCCGAGCCCTGCGGGTCAGCATCGATAAGCGTGACGCGGTCTCCGCGCCGTGCCCATTCGCCAGCGAGGTGCAGGGCGAGGGTGGTCTTGCCGACGCCGCCCTTCTGATTGAGGAGCGCGACGATCATGACACGCCTCCCGGACTTCCCTTCCTCAGCGCCTGCGAGGAGGGGGGCGGAGCGTCGCCTTGATCGTGGTTTTCCCCAGAGTGCCCGCCTCTTAAGAAGTTAGATTCTTTGTTAGATTCTAAGTTAAGGGCGCGATTTTCGGTTTGCTTGCTGGCACTTAGCCCCGCTCTGGGTTCCCGATAGCACGAGGGAGCGGTTCCCGATGGCACGATGGTTGGGGTTCCCGATAGCACGACGGCGTCCACAGCTTGTCCACAGGGTAAGCGTTCGAAGACGAGCAGGGTGCGACGTGCTTCGAGCTCAAGGAAAAGCCGATAGCCAGGAAGTGGCTGGCGCTTGATGATGGCGCGCAGTTCGAAGGCGAAGCGCTTGAAGGGCGAGAGGCTACCGGACTTGAGATAGAGGTGGCGGAAATCGAAGCGCCAGCCGCCGGTCTGTTTGCCACCATGTTTGCGTACGATCCGGTAGAGCCAGCGGTCGAGCCCGCCCGTCAGGCTGAAATACGCCCGGTCGATGGTGAGGACGAGGGCGTCATCAAGCACGGCCCTGTAGAACCAGTCCGGGACGATGAGTTCGATGCCCTCGGGATTGCCGCGCGCGTCGCTTCGTTCCGTCCATTCATTGATCCAGGAGAAGCGGTGCATGCGCCGCGGCGGCTCGATTGCGCGCTCCGAGCGCGTGCGCGGCTGCCGTGTTGGCTGCCGGAGCGTTGTCGCCACCGTCGTCGATTGCAGACGATCGAGTGCGGCCTTGAGGCGCCGATAATCGCGCGCGCCGGTGCCGCGGCCGATGAAGGTGAGGATATGATAGGGCGTCGCGGCCATCAGGCGCGACGTCCGGAATCCGTTGTCGCGGGCCTCGACGATCTGGCTTGCGGCCCAGATCAGGATATCGGCGTCCCAGATGGTGGCCATGCCGTGCTCGGGCACGGCCTCCACGCGGATCACCACCGCGCCGGACCGGAAGTCGATAGGCGTCGTTCTTGGGGATTTCGACAGGCTGAAGAAGGGATAGGCCATGAGGTCCTGCGCGTCGCGGGGCGCGAGATCGCGGGGGATGGCGCGGAACAGTTCCAGTTGCTGCCGCTCCGATGTGGATGATCGCGCCATGGTGAGAGATCAGCGGCGGTTCGATCCGGCGGGCGCGCCGGCGTGGGGTTTGGCCGGGAGCACCGTGCCGGCGCCGGGATCCGAGGTGGAAGTCTTTGCGCCGCGATTGGCCCAGGCCTGCAAATCCTCGACTGAATAGACGACACGGCCGCCGAGCTTGCGGTAGTTGGGGCCGGTCCCGTAGGTGCGGTGCTTTTCAAGCGTCCGGCCGGACAGGCCGAGAAAGCGCGCGGCCTCGGGGGTTCTAAGATAGCGCGGCGGCAAGCCGGTGGGCGTTGCGGACATGATCGTGCCTCCGTGATACTTCCAGGGGCCGCCGGACATCGACGGCCTGCGGTGAGCACGGTGGCGGAGAAGGCGGGGCGAGAGGGAGTGCGAAGACGCGGCGGCGCTTTCGCACCCTTCAGGTCATCGGATGATGGCGGATCAAAAGTGAGCGGTAGCCGCCCTCGACGAGCTTGGTGCCTTCGCGGAAGCGGCGCATGACGGTGTCGCGCTCCGGCATGGTCTTCCAAGCCGTCGCGCTGACATGATCGGCGCCGAGAACCACCTCGGCGATTTCCTGGTATGTGGCTCCGGATCGGCGGCCATCGAGGATTCGAAGCATCTGGCGAAGATTGCGTCTGCGGTAGGGGCTGACGCGCATGTCGGGCACTGGTCGTCGGCGGTGAAGCGCCGACGCGAACCGCCGGATCGCATCCATGCGATCCTCGATAAAATGATCGAGGAGGGTCGTTGCCACCACCGGTCCTGTTGGCGGATGGTCGCCGAGGCATAGGACCGGGAAGCGTTGATTGGCGATTTCGATGTGGAGGTAATGCCCTTCCGGCGCTCTGCGTGCAGGCGTATCGGGCAGGGTGAGAACAGGGCTATCGGTTGCAAGGCCCCGCGACGGCGAGGTCAGAAGGAGCGTTCCAGGGTCGAAGTGCGGCGCGAAAAAAATATCCGCATCGGTGCCGGGACGGGTCGGGGAAACCGGGAAATCGCAACCCCCAAAGCCTGGTCAGCGCATCGCTGGCGGATTCGCGCTTCTGATCCTGGACTTTTTCGAAATCGTCCTGATATTTGGGGTTTCGGCGCAGGAATTCCCAGGCGAGCCCCGCTGGGTCGAGCCGGTCGACATAGTCGTGAGCCTCACCATGTCGCCAGTCCGCGTCCTCCGCCATGGAACGCCTCCAACAAATGCTGACAGATATACTCAGAAATTAAAGATCACGTTCTGATTGCAATGGCGGTAGACTTCGTTCGGGCAAGGCGTGATGCCAATGCCGCATCACGGGTGCGGATTATTGCGGATTCTCGTTCAAGAGGTGGCGGTAGCCGTGTTCCGTCATCCAGCGTGCCCGGGCGAGATGGGTCGAATGGACCTTCAATGCGTGGCCCCGGTCTTGGCGCGGATCGATCCCGAAGATGATTTGGACGGCTTCCTCCCAGTCGGCGCCCTCGGCGTCGGCGTCGAGAAGCCGGAGATAGGTCTTGAAATGCGCACGATCGTAAGCCGTGATCCGATCCTCGGCCGGCGGCTCGTCGATGTAGTCAGGGTTGGCCATCTGCTATCCCATCGCGGCGGGTTACGAAGTCCCGCTTTTTCTGGTTAACACAATCTGAACACATTCGGATGCCGTCCGGCAATCGCGCCAAAGAGAGAGCGGGTACGTTTGGGAGCCGAGACGAGGTGGATATTCCTCCAAGGTGGGGCATTTTGCTGCGCCGCGTGACCGGCTTGCGCTGGTATCGTCGAAGTAGCACGTTCTCCAGGCGTATCATTTACATACTATAGTTGATAAATTTATAGTGTGTAAATCGTGATCTTTCTGCGCATGGATATGCGCAAACTGGTTGGCCGGAACTTCGCCCGCCTGCGTCGGGACAAGGGCCTGACCCAGGAAGAGGTGGAAGCGCGTTCCGGCTTCAGCCAGCAATATCTTAGCAGTTTGGAACGTGGCCGGAGGAATCCGACCGTGATTACCCTTTACGAATTGGCTCAAGCCCTCGGCGTTACCCACGTTGAGCTTGTTGAGCCCGACGATCAGATGTGATCGCCGGGTTTCCTCCGAAATAAGTACAATGGCCCCGCCCGGACCTGCCGGGCGGGGCCTAACCGGGTTTCACTCGCCGTTGCGGCGGGTGGGGCGGGACCAGATGAGGCTGTAACCGTCGCCGTCCTCGTCGTCGAAGAGGTTGGCGTAGATCGGAGCGGTGAAGCTCGGATCGTCGAGTTTGAGGCCCAGATAGTCGCGGCCCTCGTTGGACTGCTTGGACCAGGCGGCGCCGATCTCGGCGCGGCCGACCAGGACGCGGTGGCTGGGGGCGTTCTCGCTGGTCTGGTAAGTGTCCGGGACGATGCGGACGTTCTTGGCCTGCACGTTGAGGGTGACGATTTCACCGGTGAATTCGTTGCCGGACTTCTTGAAGGTGCCGATGGTTGCCATGGTGGTTCTCCTTGATCACTGGTTCCGAGCCCGCACCATGCGGCCTCGATGGCAATCGGAGGGGCCGGAGGCGATCGACGGCGCATCGCTTGCGACCGCAGCGACAGCGGAGGATGACGATCCGACGGGTTTCTTGCCGCGCGAGGAATGGCGGTGCAGCCGCCAGGGGAAGAAACTTGACGGGCGTCATTGTGCCATAGGCGATCGAGGCGCAGCCGGCCTTCGACCAGATCAGGCCATTGAAGAGGCCGTTTGGAGCGGTTGGCTCACAGGGATCGCTCAAGGAGATCCTGGCAACACTGTGCGCTCAAGCTCCAGTCTGGGGAGGAAACAGAAACCGCTGCGATCATGCGGGCCAGTCCGCTTCGCATCCAGGCAATCCAGCCTGTGGCGGACCCAAGCCATGCATCATCCGGTCACTGGTTGGTCTGTTCGGAGCAGCTTTCTCCATGCCGTCGGCAGGGGCTGACCATTGACCGAAATCGCCGGTCCTGCCCTCACCGCGCATCAGCCTCACTCAGTCTTCGATACTGGGAGCGGCGGAAGAACTCAGCCTCCCGTTCCGGTCCGCGATAGCGTTCAGTTTCTGATGGGAGACTGCCGGCAGGTTCGGGAGGCGCCATGGACGTGACAGGCAAGAATACGGTGATGCCGACCGCCACAGCTCCAACCGCAAAGAAGATGGACTGCCAGCTTTCCGAGGGCATTGCGGGGTTTGACGATGCCGTGGGTGGTGTGAAAGCCGGCGATCGCCGCCGGCGCGACGAAGGCGAGCGCCACGGCGAGTTTCACTCACATGGGCCCGCTGAACAGTGCCCGATGCCGAACACGAGGCCCGCGCTGGTTTGTCCGACAAGAACGCTGCCAGGCAAGCCCGCGCCAGTCTGCTAGGCCCACATGCCAGCCGCAAACATCAGCCAGTAGATGGCGCCGCTCGCTGGTGAGACCTCTTGGTCCGAAATCTCGCTTGGGTACTTGCTGCTGGCTCAAATCTGTTGTTTGCCAGTTTTCTGGTTATGGCCGCGAACAGCGTAGCCGGGTTCTTGGTGACATAATGTCCATTATATGGACATTAATCTCGATGTTCAGTATGCATGTCCCACCTGTGAGTGTCGCTTTCTGAAGGTGAGGACTGCTATGAAAAAGATAATGAACATGGCCGGGGACTATGTGCAGGACGTCTTGCACGGCCTTTTGGGCATGGCCCCAGACATGGTTTTGAGCGGCGACAGCGGACGCACTGTTGCGCGACGCAGCGGAGCCAAGGCTGGAAAAGTCGGTCTGGCGTCTGGGGGAGGCTCTGGGCATCTGCCGCTGTTTGTCGGTTATGTCGGGGAGGGGCTGCTGTCCAGCTGCGCTGTGGGCAATGTGTTCGAGGGTCCCAATCTGGCGTCGTGCATGGACGCGATCACGGCGGCGGATGGCGGGGAGGGCGTTCTCCTCCTTTTCGGCAATTACGGCGGTGACAAGATGAACTTCGCCATGGCCGCCGAAATGCTCGCCGAAGAGGGGATTGAGACACGGACGGTTCTGGGCACCGATGATATCGCGAGTGCCGAACCGGCCGAAAAAGAAAAGCGCCGCGGCGTGGCGGGGATCATTTACGCGTACAAGATCGCCGGGGCGGCGGCGGATGCGGGGATGGACCTCAATCAGGTGGCGCGCATTGCGCAAAAGGCCGTCGACAGCACGCGGACCATCGGGGTGGCGCTGACATCGTGCCAGTTGCCGGGTGCTGACGCGCCGACCTTCGAGATCGCCGATGACGAGATTGAAATGGGTATGGGCATCCACGGCGAGCGCGGCATCTGGCGCGGCAAGATGCGCACGGCGTCCGAACTGGTCGCTGAAATGATTGAGCGATTGTCGAGCGAATTGCCGCTGTCCGCCGGCCAGAGGGTATCGGTGCTGGTCAACGGACTGGGCGCGACCCCGCTCGAGGAACTGTTTATCGTCCATGGTGAAGTGAAAAAAAGGCTCGACGCCATTGGGGTCGAGATCGTAACGCCGTTGGTGGGCAATTACGTGACGTCCATGGAAATGGCCGGAATGTCTCTCAGCATCATCGCCCTCGATGATGAACTCGAGCCGCTGCTGAAAGCGCCGGCGCGGTGCCCGTTCTGGAAGGTATGACCATGGGATTCGCAACCACCGATCTGAGCGCGGCCATTGCCCGACTTTCCGTCCGACTGCCTGAGCTCGAACAGGACCTCAACCGCGCCGACGCCAAGCTTGGCGATGGCGATACAGGGACGATGTTGGCGCGTGTCATCTCTGCCCTGGCCAGCGTGACCCCGCCTGCCAATGATGTTGGCGGCGCGTTTTCCGCCTATGGGCGGGCCACGGCGATGGCGACAGGATCGAGCCTTGGAACGCTGATCGCCACTGCATTTCTCACAGCAGCCAAGGCAACCAAGGGCCGCGAGAGCGTGGCGTGGAGCGAGATCTCCACGCTGCTCGAATCGGCGCGCGACGCGATGCTGGCGCGCGGTGGCGCCAGTCTGGGCGACAAGACGGTGCTCGACGGCATCGATGCAGTGGTTGTGGCGACCCGCGACAGCGATACGCCCGAGGAAATCGCGCGGACAGCGGGGAATGCGATCCGAGAGGCTCTTGAAACTTTCCGCGACAGGCCCAACAAGATTGGGCGTGCAAGAATGTTTGCTGACGGGTCGAAAGGTCTCGACGATCCCGGTATGCTGGCCCTCGCACGTGTGATCGACATCATCGGGGAACGCTAGACCGTGGAAGAGAAGCTCAAAGTGCCTGACGCTGCCGAGGCCTCGGGCAAGATGCTGTCTTATTTCAAGATGATGGCCATCCTTGAATGCTTCTCGCGCAGCGACAAGGCCCTGACGGTGCTGCAGATTTCCAAGCGTACCGAACTCCCGCGCACGACTGTCCATCGCCTTGTGAGCACGCTCAAGGCGCTGGGCCTGCTCGAGCAGGATCGGGACCGGGACAAGTACCGGCTCGGGCTAAAACTGTTCGAGTTGGGTAATACCGTTCTGGCCAATATGGACGTCCAGCGCGAGGCCGCCGAGAGCATAGCGACACTGTCGAACAAGACCGGGCTGTCGGTGCATCTGGGAGTCTTTGACGGCCACGGGATCATCATGGTCAGCCGGCTCGATTCGCGCGGACTCAACAACGTCATAACGCTCGAAAGCGCCGCGGCCCATTGCAGCGCGACGGGCAAGGCGGTGCTTGCCTATCAGGATCCACGCGTCGTGGCGCGGATTGTCGAGCGGGGATTGCCGGCGTTTACAGCCAAATCGATCACCGATCCCGCCGAGTTGCGGGCCGAACTGGCGCGGACGCTCGAGCGCGGTTATTCGATCGACGATTGCGAATACGAGGACTGGCGGCGGTGCGTGGGCGCGCCGATCTGGAATGCCAGCGGCCGGGTGTTCGCGGCGATCAGCATTACCGGGGCCAAGGAGCGGTTCAACACCGAAACCATCGAACAGTTCGCCGTGCTGGTGAAACAGCAGGCGCAATTGATTTCGACGCGCCTGGGCGCTGATTCCCTCGGTCCCGTCGCCATGGGCGACACCACAGCCTAGCCACCCCAGCAAGCCTCCACATATGGCGCGGGATCTGCGTTTGTTGCCCCTGTTCGCCTCCCGAGTTCTGAGTTCGCCGCAATGGTTGTTGAAAGGACGAGCAACTTGACGTCGAACGTAATGTCCACTATTCAGACATTGTGTTTGAATAGAGAGGAACGCAATGTCGTCCCAGCAGCTTTACGGGATCATCCCGCCCACCACGACGCCCTTCGATGCCAACGGGGAAATCGTCTATGACGATCTCGCGCCCCAGATCGAATGGATGATCGAAAGCGGCGTGCACGGCATCTGCGTCGGCGGGTCATCGGCCGAGGGTCACACGCTGGAAATGGGCGAACTCAAGCGCCTTCTCGAACTCTCCAGGGACACTTTGGCCGGCCGTGTGCCGCTGATTGCCGGCATCATCATCAATTCGACCCGCCAGGCGATCGACCGCTCGATCATGGCGCGCGACGCCGGCGCCGAAGCGCTGCAGGTCACCCCGCCGCACTATGTGTTCAAGCCCTCCGACGATGCGCTGGTCGAGCACTTCCGCGCCATCTCGGAGGCCAGCGGTCTGCCGGTCCTGATCTACAATGTTGTGCCCTGGTGCTATCTCGGCCCGGCGCTGCTCAAGCGCATCATGGAAGAAGTGCCCGGCGTCATCGGCGTCAAGCAGTCCAATTCGGATCTTAAACTCACAGCCGACCTGATGCTGGACCTGCCCAGGGACAAGCTTGTGTTCACCGCCGTTGACGCGCTGCTCTATCCGAGCTTCGCGCTGGGCGTGCACGGCACGATCGCCGCCAATCCCGCCGCCGCCCCGAAGGCCGTGGTCAAGCTCTGGGATCTGGTGCAGGAGGGCAACCACACCGAAGCCAAGGCGCTGCACGCCAATCTGTTGCGCTTCTGGAATGCGCTGATCACCGACAATCTGCCGGCCAACATCAAATACGCACAGTCCTTGCAGGGCGTGCCATTTGGCTTGCCGCGCGCACCGATGCAGGCACCCGACGCCGACCGCAAGGCGATGATCGCCAAGGCTTTGGAAGCCATTCCGCACTGATCCACTACTCGCCGCACCGCGCACAAGGCGTGGTGCGGCATCAAAACCCCAAGGGAGGAAATAGACGATGATGAAATCAATTTTGGCCGCGGGCCTTTTGGCCGCAACGGCATTGCCCATGGCCGCGCAGGCGCAGGAATGGCCGACCCGGCCCGTCCAGCTTGTTGTGGTTGCCGGTGCCGGTGGCGGCTCGGACGCGACGTTCCGGCTGATGGCCGCCGAACTTGAGGAAACGCTGGGTCAGCCGTTTACAGTGGTCAATCTGGCCCAGGCTTCTGGCATCGTCGGCTACACCGCCTATACGACGGCAGCGCCCGATGGCTACATGTTCGGCCAGCTCTCCCCGATCGCGCAGTTCGCGATGCTTGGCCAAGCCGATTTCCAGGCTGACGACTTTACGCCCATTGCCCAATTCAACGCCGATCCCTCGGCCATCCACGTTTCAGCCGATTCCGAATATCAGGATCTTGGCGCGCTGATCGAGGCCATCAAGGCCGATCCGTCTGGCCTCAACATCTCGTGCGGCGGCACCTGCAACGCGAGCTGGGACATTCCGTTCGTCTCGATGCTGCTCGGCGAGGGCGTCGATGTCAGCCAGATCAATCTGATCCCGGCCCAGGGTTCGGCCGCCGCGCTTCAGGAACTGGCTTCGGGCGGCATTGATGTGGTCTTGTGCTCGGTGCCCGAAACCACCTCAATGGCCGATGCCGGCATCGTCAGGACGCTGGCCGTGATGGGTGAGGAGCGTCTCGCCATCGATGACTCCATTCCCACAGTCGAGGAAGCCATCGGCACGTCCTATGTCGGCGGCACCTGGCGCGGTATCGCCGGCCCGGCCGGTCTCGACCCCGAGATCGTCGCCAAGCTCGACGAAGCCGTGGCCGCCGCGGTCGAGAATCCCCGCTTCATCGAGGGCATGGAAAGCCGCGGGTTCGGCATATCCTATCTTGACCACGAAGCGTTCACCGCTTTCCTCGATCAGCACTACGAGGAAACCGAGACGGTTCTCAACGCCCTCTCGGGGCAGTAAGACAAGCGACCGGCGCATTGCGTCAGAACGAGGTGCCGGCGTCGATCGCCGGCACTGCCGTTAGAGGGTTGGGCGACGTCCGGACCCGCACTTGATGTGCCGCGCTTTCGCCTTTAAGCGAGCGCACTGGACCGGTGAGGAGGTCTTTTTCATGACCCAACGCCTTTTGGGAGCGGGGCTGGCGCTGTTTGGGCTGGCCATCGTCTATCTGTCCCTGCAATTGCCCGCGCCGATCGCCGCCACACGCATTCAATATGGAGCAGGGTTCTTTCCCGTCATCCTGGGCAGCGTGATCGCCATTGCCGGGGCACTGCTGGCGGTGGCGAAAACCGCTCTCGTTCACGATGACGAGGGAGGCGAGAGGTTCGCGCTCAGAGATTTCGGCAGGCCGCTCGTCGTTCTGATCGCCGCGCTCGTCTATGTCTATTTCAGCCAGCGGATCGGCTTTCTGCTTCTGGCGCCTGTCATCCTGACCGGTTTGCTGCTGCTGGGACGGGTGCCAATCCTTCAGGCGGTGATCATCGGGATCGTGGGGTCTGTTGTCATCTACATCGTCTTCGCCAAATTCCTTCTCGTGCCCCTGCCGCTTGGAATTCTGACCCCCTGGAGCGGGTGGATATAATGGACAGTGTAATCGCGGGACTGGGCCTGTTGTTTCAGGTTGAAGTGCTGCTCGTGATCGTTGCGAGCGGTACGTTTGGTCTGTTCATGGGCGCTCTGCCCGGGCTGACGGCCACAATGGCCGTGGCCCTGCTTGTACCGGTGACCTTTTACATGGACCCTGTGCCCGCCATTGCCGCAATGGTGACGGCGTCGGCCATGGCGATGTTTTCGGGCGATATACCCTCCGTTCTGTTGCGCATGCCCGGCACACCGGCGTCCGCCGCTTATACCGATGACGCGTTTTCGCTGACCAAGCGGGGCAAGGCGCATGTGGCGATGGGCATATGCCTTTTGACCTCGGCGATCGGCGGACTGTTCGGCGCGGTGATCCTTGCCACCCTGGCGCCGCCACTGGCCAGCGTCGCGCTGCGGTTTTCGTCATATGAATATTTCTGGCTCTGCCTTCTGGGGCTGACGACGACCGCGTTCATGATCTCATCGTCGCGGATCAAGGGCATTCTCTCTTTGGCGCTGGGCCTGTTCGTTGCCACCATCGGGATCGATCCGGTTAGCGGGGTGCCGCGCTTTACCTTTGGCAGCACCAATTTGATTGGCGGGCTGTCGCTGGTGCCGATCATGATCGGGTTATTCGCGATCGCCGAAATCTTCCGCTACTACGCCCGGCGAGATCAGGCCGTGCGGCTGGAACAGAATGCCATCAAGGGCGTGTTCGAGGGGCAAGGCAGGATCCTGTGGCGCGAGCGCCGCGCCATTGTTCAGGGCAATGTGCTGGGCACGACGCTGGGCATACTTCCCGGTGCGGGCGCCGATATCGCCGCGTGGATTTCCTATTCTGTGGCCAAGCGGTTTGCCCGCGAGCCCGAGAAATTCGGCAAGGGCTCAACCGAGGGGTTGGCGGCGGCGGGCGCGGCCAACAACGCGGCGGTGAGCGGCGGATTCATCCCATCTCTGGTGTTCGGCATTCCCGGCGATGCGATCGCGGCGATCATCATCGGCGTCCTGTTCATGAAGGGCGTCAATCCCGGCCCGACGATCTTTCTGAACAATCCGCAGATCGTCTATGCGATCTTTGGAGCCTTCTTCCTGGCCAATCTGCTGCTCATCCCGCTGGGCTGGGTGGCGATCAAGCTCAGCCGGCTGATGCTGACGGTGCGACTCAACATCCTGATGCCGATCATCTTCATCTTCTGCCTCGTGGGCGCGTTCGCCATGGAAAACACCATCAGCGCGGTGGGCGTGGCGCTGGCGTTCGGGGTGATCGGTTTTGTGCTCGAGGCATACAGGTTCCCGCTGGCGCCGTTCGTCCTCGGCGTGGTGCTTGGCCCGCTGCTGGAGCAGAATTTCCTGAACTCGATGATGAAATCGAGCGGCGACTGGATAGCGTTCGTCGATCGCCCTATCGCGGCCGGTTTGGCGCTGGTAACGCTATTGATTTGGCTCTCACCGGCCATTGCGGCGCTGATGCGCCAAGTTTTGACGAGGCACAGCAAGGCGTAATTCACAATCTGTCCTGCCGGGCGCCACGACTGCTTTGTCGAATTTGATACCAAATTCTGGCGGACGGCTAACGGCCCACTTTTGACCACAAGGTTAAGCTCTAGCGAATATCAGATGCCAAATATGATGCTCACGAGATGGTCGGGCGCCCCGGACTTGCCTCTGGCGCGTCTTGACCTCAGGCCTGATAGCTGGTCTTAAAATTGCAGCACTCGTGGGCCAGTTGCGCGATTTCGTGAATGAGCGCGTGGGGACGGTCTTCGCGATACATGGCGACATAGGGGACAGGCGGGAGTTCTACGTCAGTCTCGATGATGTCGAGTTTGCCCTCATCGGCCATGTAACGAAAACACTCGCCGGGCAGGTAGGTGATACCCATTCCCGCGATGGTGAGCCCGAGCAATGCCGTCATGGAGTCACACGTCAACGTTTCAGGAAACACCACCCCTTGGGACTGCAGCCACTTATTGAGATAGAGCCCTGACCCCGAAAGATGTCCCTGCACCAACATTGGATATCGGGCGAGATCGTGAATGGACAGAGCATTACGCGTGTTGATGAGGCCCGCTTTGGCCATCCAGATGTTATCCACACGCTCAAGCGGCACTGAAATGAAATCGGGGAGCGTGAAGGTTTGGGGGATAACAACGAGGTCGAGTTGGTCCTGTTCGAGCTCGCTAAAGAGAGTTCGGCTCATTTCGACCTTGGGGGAAACCTTGACCCCTGGATAATGGGTGTGGATAGCCGAGATCAAACGCGGCAGCCAGGTCATCGCGGTCAATTCGGTAACCCCGATCCGCAAATTGCGTCGATTGGCACCGTCTCCATCGCGCAAATCGCCGATCTGATCATGCAGATCAAGCATGGACTTGGCGATTTCAAGTAAGGCTTCGCCGCGGGCCGTTAATTTGGCCCCTCTTAGGCGCCGGTCAAAAATCTCTACTCCTGAATTGCGTTCGAGCTCCTGAACGCGTTTGGAAATGGCCGACTGGGTTGTAAAAAGCCGGGCCGCCGCGCGCTCGAACGTGCCAAGCTGGACGATCCAATAGAGCGTTTCCAGTTGCTTGAGAGTGATTTGGCTGCTGGAGGCCATCGACGCCTATTGTTCCTCTGCCGGATTTCGAAATCGGCACTGCCGGCGATGCGCTCAACGGTACCGCGCAACCTCGTATCCGGCATCAAGGATACCGGACCGGATGGCTTGAGCAAGGTCCAAAGCGCCCGGCGTGTCGCTGTGAACGAGAATGGACTGTATTTCGATTGGTGTTGTTGTGCCGTCCGTCAGCGTGAGAAGACCCGACGAGAGCGTTTGCGCGACACGCTGGCGCACCCGGGCTGGATCCTTGATGACGCTTCCCTCTGTTCCTCTGGGCGCAAGGCGCCCGGGAGCGATGTATCCCCTGTCGGCAAGGAAAGACTTAATGGTCCTGAGGCCCAGCCGCTCGGCCACCTTCATGGCTTCCGAGTCCGGCAGGCCGATATATCGCAGCCTGGGATCGAAATCCTTGATCGCCTGCAGAACCGCTCTGGCCGCATCGGCGTTTGAAAAGGTGAGGTTGCCCAACGCGCCATGAAAATTGGCGTGCGCGAGCTCCAGCCCGTGATTTCGACACAACGCTGCCAGGGCGCCGAGCTGAGTGGTTGTGAGCACGCTGAGCTCGCGCGACGACATATGCATCGGCCGGCGCCCAAAGCCTTCACGATCGGGATAGCCGACATGTCCTCCGACGCGCACTTTGGCCGCCTTGGCCAGCGCCAAGGTCTCGTCCATTATCAGCGGCGTGCCGGCGTGAGCTCCACAGGCGATATTGGCTGAGGTGACACGTTTCATGATCGCGGCGTCGTCGGCAACACTATAGGGCCCAAACCCTTCGCCGAGATCGGAATTGATATCGATGCTGGCCATGTCATCACCTTGCTTTAGCGCCTTGGAACCTGGAAAAGACCGCACGCTCACGAGCCATTTTCGACGCTGCTGAAATTTCGGCGATCTGGGCGTCTTGTAAGGCTTGGGCCGAGATAGCTTCGTCCAGCGAGCACGGCTTGAACCGTACCGTTTTGCCCAGCGGCACCTGGGCAAGCCCCGGCATATCAGCGGATATGACGGCACCCAGTTTGGGATAGCCGCCGGCTGTATTGGCATCCATCATGTGGATCACCGGCTGGCCGGCTGGGGGCAGCTGGATTGTCCCGGGCAAAATGGGGTGAGAGAGCAGGTCGACTTGCGTCAATGGTTTAAGGTCGGGACCATTCAGCCGATAACCGATGCGGTTGCTTTGAGGGGAAATTGCCCAGCTTGTTTGGACAAAACCGGTCCGCGTCGCGACGTCGTGATCCGCCCATTCGCCAGCTGGAATGAAGCGAACGACAGGATCCGGTGTTTGCGGGCGCCAAAGATCTGCGAAAATGCGCGGGCTTAGTGCAAACCGAACCCCTTCCGTTACGGGTTCCGCGGGGCCACTCGCGAGCCTATCGCCCTTGGCCAATAGCCGCCCCTGACAGCCGCCGAATGCCGATTTGAGGTCGGTTGACCGACTCGCAAGGACCAACGGCAAGTCAAATCCGCCCTTGATCGCGAGATAGGTGCGCATTCCTGCGGCGCTGTGACCCGCCTTGAGCTTTTGGCCTGGCTCTAGCGTCAGACAGGACCAGCACGGCTGTTGAACACCATCGAGGAAGAGGGGAAGACGGGCGCCGGTGAGTGCGATTTCGATATGGTCGAGCGCCAGGATCTCAAATGCGCCCAGGGTAAACTCGACGGCCGCGCGGTCTTGCGCGTTGCCAAGCATTTCATTGGCGATTTTTAGGGCCCGGAGATCCATGGCCCCAGCACTGCCGACCCCGAGGCGTCTATAGCCATGGCGCCCATGATCCTGAATTGTTGCCGATATCCCGGGATTGATGATTTCGATCATGCGTTCTCTTTGGCGATAAAGCGCAAACTGTCCCCTGGCGCGAGAAGGGCGGGGGGCTGGCGAGCCGGATCGAAAAAGGCGGTGTGGGTGTGTCCGATGATGTTCCACCCTGAGGGAGAGGTGCGCGAAATCACCCCGGATTGGACTCCTCCGATGACCACACTGCCCGCGGGGATACTGATCCGCGGGGTGTCGAGGCGCGGTGTGGCAAGAGAGGGGTCCAGCCCTCCCAAATAGGCGAACCCTGGCTGGCTTCCCAATGCAAAGACGACATAGTCCGCCCTGGTGTGCCGCGTGATGACCTCCTCCTGGCTCAGGCCCGTAAGCTTTGCCACCCGCTCGAGATCGAGGCCATATCGGCCACCATAGTCGACTTCGATCTCGATAACGCGCGAAGACAGAGTATCCGGCTCCAGGTCCTTCCATAGACGGTGGAGGACTAACGTAAAACTGCTTGGGTCCACGGTTCGCGCTAGCCGAACCAGAAGGCTGTGGACGCCTGGAACACTTTCCAGGACACCTTCAAGCGCGGCGCAAGCGCGGTCCATGGCCCAGATATAGCTCTGAACCTCAACCGACATCGGCCCATCGCACTGCAACAGCAGTGCAGAGTCGCCAAGATTCGATATTTTCAAAGCCAGGGTATTCAAGCGCGTCTCTTGCGGCAGGACAGAGCTTTCCATCGGTTATTTGGCGTAAGCGCCCGTGTAGGTTCCCGCCGCGATTGCCCGCAGAATGCCATCTTCCTTTTCAGCCTGCGCCTTGGTCGCGGCCAGAAGCCATGAGGCATCCTCGACCGGGAAGGCCACGATTCCGTCGCTGTCGCCGACAATGACGTCGCCGGGGCGGACAACCATCCCGCCAATGGAAATTGGCACATTGATCTCGCCTGGGCCATTCTTATAGGGGCCGAGATGGATAGCTGAGCGGGCGAACACGGGAAAGTCGCGCCTTCCAATCTCCTCGACATCTCGGATCGCGCCATCAAGGACCAAACCGGCGGCGCCACGCGACTGGGCGATTGAGGCCATTATGTCGCCGACAATCGCCCGATCGTCATACCCGCCGCCATCGACCACAAGCACATCGCCGGGGGCCAGGAGGTCGAGCGCCTTATGAATAAAGAGGTTGTCGCCTGGCGCCGTCCTCACCGTTAGGGCGCGGCCGGCGAGCACGCCGCCTGCATGAAACGGACGAATGCCACGAGCGCCGACCGCTCGATCGAGATTGTCGCTAATATTGGCTACGGCACAGGCTTTGAACTCGTCAATGAGGGCAACAATGGTGTCATCGGTCATCGGATCGAGGTGTGACATGATTTCATCCTTTAAGAATTGTCCGATGTCAGGCGCTGTGTGGCCAGGGCCATCGCTTCAAGCCCATTTTCGATGGTTTTTGTCGAGGTGGCGAATGAAAGCCGCAAAAAGCCGGGCATCCCATACGATGTTCCGTCCATCACCGCTACCGAGGCTGTCTCCAGCAGATAGGAGGCGATATCGAGATCACTTTCCAAGGTGTCGCCCTCTGGGGTGACGCGGCCCAACAGGCCCCTTACATCGGGAAAAACGTAAAACGCGGCTTGTGGAAACGAGCACTTTACGCCCTCAATCGCGTTGAGACCATCCACCATCATATCCCGACGACGGGCATAGATCGCCACCATGTCCCGCACGGGCTGCTGGTCGCCCTCAAGGGCCGCGATGGCTCCGACCTGGCAAAAGGAGACTGGGCACGTCGTGCTTTGGCCGATCAATTTGGTCATGGCTTTTATGAGGTGGGCTGGCCCGGCCGCATATCCAATGCGCCACCCCGTCATAGCGTAAGCTTTGGACACGCCGTTGATCAGGACGCAGCGATCGCGCAGATGTGGGGCCGCGGCCGCAAGCGTTGTGGCGCGTGTATCGCCATAGGCGATGTGCTCGTAAATCTCATCGGTCAAGACAGCTATTTGGGGGTGGCGATCCAAAACCTCGGCGATCCCCACCCAATCAGCTTGCGAATAAACCATTCCGGTGGGGTTGCTCGGTGAATTGATGATCAGCCAGCGGGTGCGCGGCGTAATCGCGGCCTCAAGGGCTTCGGGCGTCAGCTTGAATGCGGTTTCGGGTCCGCATGTGACAATCACGGGCACGCCGCCATTGAGCGATACGATGTCGGGGTAACTCACCCAGTAGGGGGCGGGAATAATGACCTCGTCACCATCTGACAGCGTGGCTGAAAACACTTCATAGATCAGCTGTTTGGCTCCAGTGCCGACAACGATTTCCGAAGCGTCATACGCGATGCCATTGTCGCGCTTTAACTTGGAGACTATGGCCTCGCGGAGCGGTAGAATGCCTTGAGAACCGGTATAGTGGGTCTGGCCAGACCGCATCGCCTCGGTAGCGCTATCGATGATTGCCTGGGGTGTGTCGAAGTCGGGTTCGCCCATGCAAAAGTCGAAGATCCTGCGTCCGCTGGCTTCCAATTCGACGACGCGCTGCTTTGCTGCAATGCTGGGGGAGGGACGTAAAGCGTCCACCTTGCTCGATAATCTGATCACGGTCGTTTCCTCAGTCGATTTGCGGCGACGCTAGCGGGCAAGCGAGCAACAAAAAAAGTGATATTATGGACTGGTAATTCAGTCTTCCGGGGAATACCGAAATCACGCGGCTTTCATGTGAGGAAGGAATGAAAGCGCACAAATTAATATCGCTTTTGAGCGCGCCCAGAGTGCGCGACGATGCTTTCGACTGCACCAATATCTGAAATCAAAGGGAACATTGGCAATGATCATTGGTAAACTCGCGGCTTCCACAGCGCTATTCCTCACACTTGGCGGCACCGCCATCGCGCAGACTTGGGACCTGCCCCTCGCTTGGCCAGCGGACAACTACATCAGCGAGCAGGCCCAGATTTTCGCGGATAACGTCCGCGAGGCTACCGAGGGTCGCGTGGACATCACGCTTCACCCCGGAGGCTCGCTCGGATTTCGTGGTCCGGAGATGCTTTCGGTGGTTCGCGATGGCATCGTCCCGATCGGCGATATGTTGCTCAATCAGCAGGTCGGCGACGAACCTCTATTGGGCATGACGTCGCTGCCCTATTTCATCTCTTCGTTTGAAGAGCTTGAAGAGTTCGAAGCGTATTTCCGGCCGACGCTGGAAGAGATCATGGCGGACAATAACCAGGTGCTGCTTTATACGGCGCCCTGGCCCCAGCAGCAGATCTGGACGCGCACGGAAGTGACTGACATCGATTCCCTGGCCGGCATCACCATTCGCTCCTACGACAAGTCATCCACCGATGTCTTTGCCTCGGCGGGAATGGTGCCGGTCCAACTGCCTTGGGGCGAGGTGATCCCCTCTCTCGCGGCGGGTACTATTTCGGCTGTGGCTACATCGTCCCCGAGCGCGGTGGATGGGTCCTTCTGGGAATTCCTGGAGTATGGCTACCCCACCCGTCAAACGTGGAATATGAACGCCGTCACCGTCAACGCCGACATCTGGAACAGCTTGAGCGAAGAGGACCAGGACGCTGTCATGGCCGTGGCCGAGGAGCTTCAGCCACAGGTTTGGCAAGCGGCGCAGGACGAGGATGAGGCCAATATGGCTCTGCTCGCCGAGGAGGGCATGACGCTTGCTCCAATCAGTGATGCGCTTCGCACCGAGCTTGCCACGCGTGCCGAACCCTTGCGTGCTCAGGCCATCGAAGAAATGGGCGACGAGGCGGCAGCGGTTGTTGAGGGTTTTGACCCCCAGTAAACCTTGCTCTTGGTCTGGGCCTGCTGAAACATCCAGCAGGTCCGGACTCTTACAGCCGTGGAGCTCATCATGCGTGTCCTAGACTGGATTGACCGGATATCGTTCGCGCTATCGCTGGTATCGGGCATCGCGATTGGCTGCGTCGGCGTGCTGATTGCCCTGGAAATCGTCCTGCGAAACTTCTTTGGCATTAGCCTGCACTTTCTTTGGGAGTACGGCGTTTTTGTCCATATGAGCGCGATCTTTCTCGGCGCCGGCTGGACCCTCCGCACTGGCGGGCACATCCGGGTCGCAATCCTGAAAACCGTATTGCCGCGGACGGCCGAATGGATTTCCACGCTGGTTGCGTTGGCGATTTCCGCCTATTTATCCAACGCGCTCGTACAAATGGCCTGGACGTACTTCGTATCCGGGCGCACGGCGGGCTCTTCAACAAACACTCCGCTGGCGATTCCAGCCGCAATGGTTGCCCTGGGCTCGTTGGTCCTTACGCTTCAACTTGTCCTGCGAGCACTCCGGCTCGCCATTGGTCAGCCGGTCGAGCTCTCTCAAACCGGCGAGCGCGATCAAGCGCCAATCATGGATTAAGCGCGGTATGCCTTTACCTGTTTCCGCAACGCTTCTACTGCTGGTCATCATTCTCGGTTCGGGCGCCTGGGTCGGGCTGGGTCTCATGGGCGTTGGCGTCATAAGCCTGGAAATTTTCCGGTCCATGCCTGTTGAGCGGCTACTGGCGCAATCGGTCTGGAACGGGCTGTCCTCACCTGAACTGCTCGCCTTGCCATTGTTTATTCTCATGGCCGAGTTGCTATTTCGCTCCAGGTTTGTCGACGGGCTCTTCGGCGCACTCGAACCGTGGCTGAGAAAGTTGCCTGGCGGCTTGTTGCATATCAACGTCGTTGGCTGCGCGCTCTTTGCTCTGATTTCCGGTTCATCGGCCGCGACAACAAGCTCGGTTGGCCGGATAACCATCGCCGAACTCGAGGCGCGCGGCTATGACCGACGGCTGGCTATGGGGACATTGGCCGGGGCGGGAACGCTCGGCTTTCTTATCCCGCCATCGATTGTGATGATCATTTATGGGGTTCTTTCCCAAACGTCGGTACTGCAACTTTTCGCGGCGGGTTTGTTGCCCGGTCTCCTGCTTGCAGCAACGTTTATGGCCTACATTGCCATCATGTCGATCATCCGGCCTCAACTATTCGGCCAAGTCGAAGCTGTGGACGCCCGGAGGCTCTGGCAGCAACGCTTGTCGGGTCTACCAAAGTTTTTGCCTTTTCTCGTTTTGATCTTTGCGATCCTTGGGTCGATGTACGGCGGGCTTGCCAGCCCTACCGAAGCCGCCGCTGTCGCAGTCATCGCGACTATTGCGATCATGGCGTTTGAGCGCACACTCTCGCTTGCGGCGCTACGCGATGCCGCGATTGGAACCGCGCGTACGGTATCCATGCTTGGGCTGATCATAGCCGCGGCGTCGTTTCTGTCGACCGTCATGGGATTTCTCGGTGTACCCACCGCGATCTCGTCCTTTGTCGGTGGCCTCGATCTTTCGCCACTCATGCTCATCGCGTTGTTGATCGTGGTCTATGTGATCTTGGGGAGCTTTTTGGAGGGCATGTCGATCATCGTCATGACGATCCCTATTGTGCTTCCGCTTGTGGAGAGCGCGGGCTATGATCGACTGTGGTTTGGGATTTTCTTGATCTTGATGGCCGAACTGGCCCAGATCTCACCGCCCGTGGGCATGAACCTGTTTGTGCTTCAGGGTCTCACACGCCGGCCCCTGGGTGAGATCGTTCTGGCCGCACTCCCCTTTTTCTGCATCATGCTTGCGTTTGTGATGTTGCTCGCCATCTTTCCTTCGATCGTCAGTTTCTTGCCATCGCTCGTCGCAAGGTGAACCTCGAAATAGCTTTGTTCGGTTGACCAGATCCATGGCTTTGGAGCTTCAGTGGATTAGCCAATCCCATATCCGCTTGTGGCGTGAATTCGCCAAAACCGGTCAGCCCGCGGTCGACCCCATTTAGGACGTCCCTCATTGGTGGGAGATGGCGGCTTCGTCCCGCTGAGGTGTCATTCGTGGCGGTTCATGAGAACCGCCACACCGGAATGCCCAGTTTTCTTGCCTTGTCGGCAAGGTTTTCCTGAATGCCGGTGCCGGGGAAGACCATGACCCCCGATCGGCGGGACGTCCAGCATCTGGTCGTTGCGCTTGAAGGGCGCGGCGCGACCGTGCCTGGTCCAGTCGGGCGCGAAGCCGATCTGCCGCCAAGCGAACATGCCTGGCGGAAAGTGAGCCAGCTCTGGCCCGCAAAGCCGCGCTCGATCACCGCGCCCCACAGCAGCAGGACGTTGATGCCGGAATAGGGCCGGGAGGTCGAAGCATTCCTCGGCATGGCCAGCGGCGCCTTTGCCGCGGCCGTGCCCCAGGGCCGCACCCAAGGCACGCGGTCCGCCTCCAATTCGGCGATGATCTTGTCTGTGATCTCGGAATAGAGGTCGGTCCGGTCGCGCCTGGCGCCGGTGTTTGGTTTGTGTCTGGACATCGCGGTTCTCCGCGACGGGCGCCGGAGGTCTCTCCTCTGGTCCTCATCCCGTCACGGAAAACCCGTCCGCGCTTTCATTCTAAAAAGGGGCCCTCGCGGGGGTATCCCCGCTCGAGGGGGCGGACGAGACAACAGGCCGGGCCGCGCGGGGGAAGGCTTTTTTCCTCATGGACGATCAGCGGAAACGCGCACCGCGAAACCGGATTCACGCAAAGCCGGGACGGCGTGACTAATGCTCCGGAGAGCGATGAGGGCTAGGCGAATCCCTGTGGAAAGCAGGTGATAGCCGGGAGGCTTCCGGCGATGCCGATGGTATGGCTATTGGGTGCGGCGGCATCCGCTGCTCGCAGGCCCTTTGAACCCGTCTCGACATCCTCGCGATCAAGATGTTCTTTATTTGTTCACCATTGTTTGCTAACTCGCCATTTCAAGGCCCTTGAGGCAAGGTTGCGGTGCGCCGCGGAATGCCGCGGATCGCCGCGGAGGTTTCGAGTGGGCAAGGATGGTAAGGACGCTGAGCGCGTTACCACGACTTTGACCAGGACGCAGAAGGCCGAGCTTGATCGTCTTGCCAAGGCGCGGGGTGTGAAGGCCCGTCGTGATCACTGAGATTGAGCGCTGCCGTCAGTTCTCTGGGAACGCCGTCTCCGTGGGAACCGACCGTGTCGAACCAGCTTGAGGGCGGGATCCTTCTTGGTCACTTCAGTAAGCCACTTCCAGCCGTCGTACTTGTCGCCTGTCTGCCGCAGGTGCGTGTAGCGCTTCAGTGATGTCCACGACCGATGTCCGGAGTTGGATGCGACCTGGGGGATGTTCAAGCCGAGCTCGAACAGTCTGGAAACGCCATCGTGTCGTAGATCATGAAAACGAAGATCGGTGATGCCCATAAGCTTGCAGGCTCGCGTGAAGGACGCGCCGATCGCGTCCGTTGTGTAAGGAAAGATCTGATCGGCGACCTTGGGCATCGCCTGGACGATACAAAGTGCTTCCTCCCGCAGGTCGCACCAGACATCGTTGCCAATCTTCTGTCCCGGATTCTTCATGTCGCGCACAAGCACGCGCTTGCCTTCCTTGTCCAGGTCTTTCCAGGTGATCCGGATGATCTCTTCCTGCCGGCGGGTTGAGAAGATGGCGAAGGCAATGATCCGGTGCATCGGAATCGAGGACGGTCTGGCGGCCGATCGATCCTTGAAATGCCGCATGAGCCTATCGAGTTCATCGAGGGTTGGTCGACGATCGCGTTCTCGGCTCTTTGTGGTTAAACCTAGCCGGTCGGCGACGATCCAGGCGTCTTGCATGGCTTGCCGGTCAAGTGGATAGTTCCAGGCAGGGCGCGCGATAGCGAATACAGCCCCGAGGTGAGAGAGATAATTCGAGACAGTCTGCGGCTGAACCCCGCTCTCGAGCTTCTCGCGCGCGAACGCGACAATATCGGAACTCGTGATCGAGGCGCATGTTTTGTCGGCGATATCGAAATCCTTGATGCTCTTGAGCACCTGCGCTTTCGTGCGCCCGATCTTTTTGTTGCTTTCGCGGATGTAGAGATTTATCGCGTCCGAGAGCGTCGGGTCTTGGTTCCCGCTCGACCTGGATTTGAGCGCGGCTTCAAGCGCGCCGGGCTGTCCGAGCCGATCTTCACGCTGGCTGAGCCAGGCGTTGGCCGTCGATCGGAGTTCGAAGGTCTTGTTCTCACGCAGAACGATCTTGCCGTCGCGCTTTATGACAATCTGCGCGAGCCATGCTACAGACCCGTCCTTGCGTGAGCGCTTTACGATGGTGCCCATATCGGTACAACATTGCCTTACGTGGTACAACATTTGTTGTACTTTCCAGGTAAAAAGGTACGGAATCAGCCGGAACGGGGCAAGGACAAAAATGAGAAAAATGGACTAAGTGTTGGAAAAAGAAAGAAAATCGCAGATTAGCGTATCTCGGCGCTTCTCCATCGCGCCCATGATGGACTGGACAGATCGGCACTGCCGCTATCTTCACCGGCAGTTGACCTCGCATGCGCTCTTGTTCACCGAAATGGTCACCAGTGCGGCGCTGGTGCATGGGGATGCCGAACGGCTGCTGGGGTACAATGACAGCGAGCATCCGGTGGCGGTGCAACTGGGTGGGTCCGATCCGCTCGAATTGGCTCAGGCCGTCCGGATTTGCGATCGGTTCGGCTATGACGAAATCAACCTCAATGTCGGCTGCCCGTCCGACCGGGTTCAATCTGGACAGTTCGGAGCATGTCTAATGGGCGTACCGGGGTTGGTGGCCCAGTGTCTATTGGGCATGGCCGAGGCGACCGACACCCCGATCACCGTCAAATGCCGCATCGGGATCGACGAACAGGACATCGAGGCCGACCTCGATCGCTTCGTTGATGCGGTGGTTCCGACTGGCATAGACGCACTCTACGTTCATGCGCGCAAAGCCTGGCTCAAGGGGCTTTCACCCAAGGAAAACAGGGACATACCGCCCCTGAACTACGATCGGGTGTATCGGCTGAAACAGCGCCTTGGCGATTTTCCCGTGATGATAAACGGTGGCATCAAATCGCTCGAGGAGTGTGAAACTCACCTTCAGCATACCGACGGCGTCATGCTCGGTCGCGCCGCATATCACGATCCGATGATTTTGGGCGTCACTGACGAAAAAATATTCGGCGAGGAGCGCGCTGCGGTAACACTCGATGACATCGAGACCGCCATGACCGCCTATGCGGAAGTCGAGTTGGGCAAGGGCACGCGCCTCAACCAGATCACCCGCCACATGCTCGGCCTGGCCAACGGACTGCCCGGTGCGCGGCGTTTCCGGCAGATTCTGAGTGTCGAAGCCTGCAAGCCTGGCGCAGGGCCCGAAGTGATCGCTGCAGCTTTTGCCCAGATCGATCAGGCGGCGGTTCGCGTCGCCTGAGCGCTATCACCCCGGCTTGCGCGCCACCACGAACAGCGCCCGGTCTGGGCCGGGTTTCCAACGATGGGCGATCTCGAAACCGGGTCGCTTGATCTTGGCGATCACCTCGTCGGTGCTCATGACCTTAAGGATCGGCAGCAGGCCCAGCGCGCGTCCGATAGGTGCTAACACCTTGAAATAGCCCATGGTATCCCCCAGACATGCCGTACTTGAGACGAAATATCCCCCCGGCCCGAGCATGCGATAGACTCTGGCGATGACGGCATCGGGATCTTTGAGCAGATGCAGAATGCTCAAACCGAGCACCATGTCGTAGGGTTGGTCGGGGAGTGGCAAAGTGGTGATGTCGGCGCGCTCGAAAGTTATGTTGGTAACCTCGGCCTCATGAGCACGCTGGCGCGCTTTCTCGAGCATGCGTTCGGAAAAATCGATCGCCAGGATATGAGCAACGTGAGGGGCGTGCGCAATCGCTGTTCCGCCGGTCCCGCAACCGAATTCGAGCAAGCGCATGTCGGGCCGCAGATAGCCCTGCGTGACCCGGAGCTTTGTCTCGTAGTCGTCTTCGTGGGTTATCGGCAGACGCGCGTATTTGTCCGCAGTCTTGTCCCAGAACCTGCTTGTCGCAGTCATCGCAGCTTCCCTCAGTCCCGCTCCATTGTTCCCAGTTTACTGCAATCCGGCTCATAGAGAAATTGCGCAATTTTGTACGAACGCTATACATATTTGCATGAACACGAGACCACCCGGCTTTGATTGGAACCAGATGCGCGCCTTCCTCGCGACCGTCGAGGCGGGCTCTCTTTCGGCCGCGGCCAAGGCTTTGGGGCTGACACAACCCACGCTCAGCAGGCAGATTGCCGCTCTTGAGGGCGATCTTGGCCTGCTGCTCTTCGAGCGCGTGGGGCGGCGGCTGGCGCTGACCGATGGTGGGCGGCGGTTGGCCGAGCATGTGCGCGCCATGGGCGCCGCAGCCGATCGGATTGCCATAACGGCGTCCTCTCAATCGCAGGCGCTGGAGGGCAGGGTGCGGATCACGGCGGTCGACATTCTGGCCGCCCATGTTCTCCCGCCCATCCTCCAAAAGCTCTATACCGTTGCGCCGGGAATCGAGGTCGAAATCATTGCTTCAAATTCGATCGATGATCTGATGCGCCGGGAAGCCGATATCGCCATTCGTCATGTCAGGCCCGATCATGAAGATCTGATCACGCGCCGGTGCCGGGACACGGAAGTGGGGCTCTACGCGGCAACCTCCTTTATCGAGAAATTCGGCCGGCCCACACAGCCCAGCGACCTTGCCGAGGCGCCTTTTGTCGGCTTTGCCCCCGACGACGCCGTTGACCAGGAGCTCAATAAGCGCGGCATACCGGTAACCCGTGGCAACTTTCGCTGGCTCTGCGTCAGCTCGCTGGTGGGGCTGGAGTTGATCAGGCGAGGGCTAGGGGTCGGGTTGACCTTCGCCGACGCTGCGGATCAGTTCCCGGACCTCGAGCGCATCCTGCCCCAGATGGAGCCCCTGCCGGCGCCCGTATGGCTCACCGTACACCGTGAATTGCGCACCAGCCCGCGAATGCGCATTGTCTTTGACCTCCTGGCTGAAGCCTTCGCTCCGGGAGCGGAGGTCAATCGTGAAGCTCCAGGGAGTCTTGGCTGACGGTATAGCGCGAGAGCGTTTCGAGGAACGTCATGCCCAGAAGCGAGGTTTCCAGCGCGCTGTCTTCAACCACGAAGGCACGGATATTGCGGCGCACGATATTGCCCACCTCGATCTGCTCGATCCGGATGGGAGCCGCAGTGCCCGTGCCGTTGGCCGTCTGAACGGGAATTGTATAGCGCAGGCTGTCAGTATCGATGCCGGCTGCCTCCGCATCGCCTTGGGACAGGACAACGGCGCTGGCGCCGGTGTCAAAGATCATGGGCACCTCGGTGCCGTTGATCCGGGTGTCGATGCTGAAGCTGCCACCGAACGAGCGGGAGACGTGAACGTTTCCTGTTTGTGGGTCGACGATGGCGGCACCGGGCTGCAGGGCGCCGAACACCCGCTGCCCCATACGCTCAAGGTCGCTTCGGTAGGTGTAACCGAGCACCAGAATGCCGCCGATGGCGATCCAGATGACGAACCCCGACAGGATCTCACCCAGCCTGTGCCGGCGTCCCACCAAGGCGCTGGCAATCAGCGTTCCGATCACCACGAGCGGAATGGCGCTCGCCGTCTGCGCTTGCGTCAGCCCGAAGACGGCACCGGCATCGGCGCTGATGGCGACAGCAAGGCCGACCACGATCAGGATGGCGAAACCAACAAACAGCATGAAAGATCCAAAAGCGTTCAAGCAGCGATCATACGCATAAAGGTTGCCAATAGGGCAATTTCAAGCAGCGCCTGCAAAGCGCCGATGAGATCGCCCGTTTGGCCGCCCACCAGCCGATCACAAAGCCGTGTCCATCCCAAAGCGATGATTGCGGCGATGGAGGCGCCTAGCAAAAGGCCAAGTGGCTCAACGAACGGCACGGCAAGAACCGCAGCGATGACGAGAGCGAGAACGAGCCCGAACCCGAAAGCGTTCCGCGAGAGCCTGCCGGCGGCGGCGGACGCTCCGCTGATGCGCGCCGGTGGCAACGTCATGGCGATATAGAGCCCGCCCGAGCGCGCAAGCAGTGCCGCTGCCAGCCAAACGGACGCCGCGACCAATCCGCCATGTGCCGCCAGGGAAGAAAGGGCAGCGACCTTGAGCCCGACCACAAAGACGATGGCGAGCACGCCATAGGTTCCGTGGCGGCTGTCCTTGAGGATTTCCAGCCGCCGCTCGGCAGTGCCGCCTCCAAACAGCCCGTCGGCTGAATCCGCTGCGGCGTCCTCACTCATGGCGCCGGTCACGATGGCTGAGCAAGCGGCGGCCGCAATGGCCGCAAACAGGAACGGAATGCCGCCCGCAATGGCGATCAGCAGGAGAATTGCCGGGCCGATCCCGATCAGGATGCTGGCGAGTGGCAGCACACGCGCGATTCGATCGAGATTGGGGACGATGTGAGGTCTCCCCCCGGTCGGCAGACGCGAAAAAAAACGCAGCGCCATGACTAGGTCTGCGATGACCCCACCGTCTGTTGCGGGCGACGCGCCGGCGTTGGAAGTCCTGCTGTGCTTGTCGGCATCGATCAATTGCGTTTTTCCTCTTTTCGTCCCAAAAGGAGCGCCCCTCATATCACTCGAATCCGGGAGCGACCATGTCTGCCCAAGCCTTCACCGATTTCCAAGATCTCCTGATGCTCGGGCCGGACGGCGATGAGGCGGCGGTTGCGGCGGTGCGGGCGCGCGACGCGCATTTGACCAAACCGGCCGGGTCGCTGGGTGAGATGGAATTTCTGGTCGAGCATATGGCTCGCTGGCAGGGCAAGGCCGAACCGACATTCGAAGATCCGATGGTTGCCATTTTTGCCGCCAATCACGGGGTAACCGATCAGGGCGTTTCGGCCTTTCCGCCTGATGTTACCAAACAGATGGTCAACAATTTCACCAAGGGTGGTGCGGCAATTTCCCAGATTTGCGCGCTGCATGAAATCAATCTGCGGGTGTTCGAGTTGGCCCTGGACGTGCCGACCGGTGACATAACGGTTGTCCCCGCCATGGACGAGCGGACCTGCGCAGCAACCATCGCCTATGGCATGGAGGCCATCGCGGGGGACGTCGACCTTTTGTGCATCGGCGAAATGGGAATCGGCAACACCACCGTCGCAGCCGCGATTTACGCGGGGCTTTATGGCGGCACCGGCGCCGACTGGGTGGGACGCGGCACTGGTGTCGATGATGCGGGGCTCAAGCGCAAGGCCGATGCCGTCGATCGGGCTCTGGCCCGTCATGCTGGGCGGCTCAATACGCCCTTTGAGGTTCTCTCCAATCTGGGCGGGCGCGAAATCGCTGCCATGGTGGGCGCGATCATCGCGACCCGGCACCAGAAGGTGCCGCTGATCGTCGACGGGTTTGTGGCAACGGCCGCTGCCGCCATCGCTCATGCGGTCAATCCCGCTTCTATCGATCACTGCCTTTTCGGTCACGTCTCGGCCGAAGGCGGTCATGCGCGCGCGCTCGAAAAGATGAGCGCAAAACCCTTGCTCAATCTGGGGATGCGGTTGGGGGAGGGGAGTGGCGCTGCACTGGCGGCCGTCCTGTGCAAGACGGCCCTGCACGTTCACAAGAACATGGCGACCTTCGGGGAAGCTGCCGTTGACGAGAAACTGGGCTGAGCGGAACCGCGAAACCCTCTCGGACTGGTGCTTCCGGAATCTGCCCAGAATCCGGTAAGTGACGCTTGTTTTGACGGAGAAATGCCATGTACGCGCTCTATATCGCCAACAAGAATTATTCCTCCTGGTCGCTGCGGCCCTGGGTCCTGCTCAAGACGCTTGGCATCGAATTCGATGAGCGGTTCGTGCCCTTTCTCCAGGGCTCCAGCTACGAAGAATTCCGTAAATTCTCGCCCACCGGCCTCGTGCCATGCCTGGTGGATGGAGATCTGACGGTCTGGGATTCGCTGGCGATCACCGAATATGTCGCTGAGGACCATTCCAGCGTCTGGCCGGCAGATCGAGCGGCACGCGCTTGGGCGCGTTCGGCAACGGCCGAAATGCACTCGGGCTTTTCGGCGTTGCGCAACATTTGCGGAATGAACGTGGGTGTCAGAGTGCGCATGCATGAGATCAGCGCGGCGCTGCAAGCCAATCTCGACCGGCTTGACGAACTTTGGGGCGAAGGGCTTTCGCGGTTCGGCGGGCCGTTCCTCGCCGGTGAGACGTTCACCGCGGTCGATGCGTTCTTTTGCCCGGTTGCCTTCCGTATTCAGACCTATGGGTTGGAGCTCGGCGAGAAGTCCATGGCGTATTCACAAAGGCTCCTGACCGTGCCGGCCATGAAAGAGTGGTACCAGGCGGGGCTTGCGGAGACCATCCGGGACGAGCCGCATGACGCCGAAATTGCGCTGGCTGGAACGCTGATGGAAGATTTGCGGGCCGTTTAGGAGGCTTCGGAATAAATCTCGAGCCTGTTGCGCTGCTCGACCACCGGCGCGATGCCTTCCATGACCCGCGCGCGCGGGAAGGTGGCGATCACTTCGGTACCGAAGCGCAGCTTGGAGAACAGATCGAACCGTCCCTGATGCAGATCCATGATCTTTTGCACGATGGGCAGGCCCAGCCCCGCGCCCTGTTCGGCGGTCTTTTGCGCCAGCGAGCCCTGGCCGAATGAGGACAGAACGGTTTCGATCTCGTCCTCGGGGATGCCGGGGCCATTGTCGACAACAGAAATGAATTGCCCGCCATCGGTCGACCGTCCCACGGTGAGAACGATCTTGCCCGATTGCGGGGTGAACTTGATGGCGTTCGAGAGCAGGTTGAGGACCACCTGACGCACGGCGCGCTCGTCGCCCCAGATCTTGGGCAGCGAGTCTCCGGCCTCGAACTGAAGGTCAACATTTTTGGACCGGGCCCGGATTTCGAGCATGCGACGGCAGTCGTCGGAAATATCGACGAGCGAAATGGCCTCTTCGTTGAGGTCGTACTTGCCGGCCTCGATGCGCGAGAGATCGAGCAGTTCGTTGATCAATGTCAGAAGGTGTTGCCCGCTCGCGTGGATATCGCCCGCGTATTCCTTGTACTGCGGAACAGCGTGAGCGCCCAGCAGCTCCGATTTGAGAACCTCTGAAAAGCCAATGATCGCGTTGAGCGGCGTGCGCAGCTCATGGCTCATGGTGGCAAGAAAGCGCGATTTGGCGATATTGGCCTGCTCGGCATGGCGCCGGGCTTCGTCCGACATCGTCCTGGCTTCCTCGAGCTCAAGAATCAGAGCGTCTTTTTCCCATTGATGCTCGAGATTGCCGATTTCGGATTTGTAGAGCTGGCGAGTGAGAAACAGGAAGAAAAAGAACGCCCCGATGGTCACAACCGACATTGCGTAGTTGAGCGTCCCGCCGCTCCAGATGAGCATGGCCGCCACCGACACCGTGCCGGGGAAGGTGGTGACCAGCGTGGCGCTGGGCAGCGTGCGCGTGGCGACCGCATTTGCTGCAACGCCGACCAGCAACATGGCAAAGATGATGATCTGGATATCTTCTCCGCCGCCTGCAATGGTGAGGATAGGCAGGGTGGCCCAGGACAGGCCCGTGATCGTTTCGGCGATTATGAAGGTCTGCGTCCACCGCCCGGGGTTGAACCTGGTATTGTCTTGCTTGCGGAACCCGCGACAGATCATGGCGACGCCCAGATTGGCGATGCCGACCGCGCTCGCCCAGAGCGCGGCTATGACCGGATCGATCCACAAGATGGCGGCAAGCGAGAGGATGCTGAGGAGCGCGAGTGTGGGAAGAAGGCTTGTCAGCCGGGCGCCAGCATACTCGGCCAGCAGTTCATAATCGAAAGTGACCCGTGTGCCCGAGCTTGATGTCAGCTTCTGGCGGGCGTCGAGAACAGCGCGCTGGACCGTACGGCGCGATTCTCCCCGACGCGGCGCTTCGGTTGCACGGTTTGGCTGGCTGGACGCCATCGAACTCTCGTTACGCTACTCAACTACTCATCAGGTCAGCAAATCCCGCCAACCCGTACGCGAGGCTTAACGCTAAGCCACGCGTGGTTAACAGGACGTTGAGCCGTGCCGGACAGTTAGACGCAATTTTCACCATACTCAGCCGAAAGCTCCCTGGCCGGGCGGCTGCGGGTAACCGAAAGGGGAGAAATGGCCATGGTCGGACCCCGATTGGTTTGCCTTGACACGGGCAATGCTGGCACGTCAAATGCCATGCCGAGGCGGACGATTTTCCAGAATACTGGAAATTTTCGTTGATTTTAAGAATACTATTTCAGGGGCTTCTATGGCGCTCGACAAACTCGACCGCAAAATTCTCCAGCTTTTGCAAAAGGATGCCACGATGCCTGTGGCGGAAATCGGCCGTAAGGTCGGTTTGTCCACCACGCCATGCTGGCGCCGCATCCAGAAAATGGAGGAGGAGGGTGTCATCAAGCGCCGCGTTGCGGTGCTCGATCCCGAAAAGGTCAATGCGGGCGTCACCGTGTTTGTTGCCGTCAAGACCAACGAGCACAACGATGCCTGGCTGCGCAAATTCGCCGCCGTGGTTGAGGATTTCACCGAGGTCGTCGAATTCTACCGCATGAGCGGCGACGTCGACTATCTTTTGCGCGTGGTCGTGCCATCCATTCAGGCCTATGACGTTTTTTATAAAAAGCTGATCTCCAAGATCGCTCTTTCCGATGTCAGCTCGTCCTTCGCCATGGAGCAGATCAAGTATACGACAGCGCTGCCGCTGGAGTTTGCCGTGGTCGGCGACTAGAGCGTGTACAGATAAAGCGGATGCCACTTTATCGGTTCGGACACGCGACCAAACAAAGACTTGGAGCAACTGAAGCGGTTCATAGAAGCGCTGAAATGCTCTAGCCGCCGGTTACCGACATGTGCCGTCCGACTGCGGGGGCGGAGCGGCGTTCAATCACGAAATCATGCCCCTTGGGCTTGAGGATCATTGCCTGATCGAGCGCGGCATCGAGACCCTGTGGTCCGCCCTCGCGCAGGGCGGCGCGCAGATCGACGCGATCCTCCTGTCCCAGGCACATATAGAGCTGACCAGTGCAGGTCAGTCGGACGCGATTGCAGCTTTCACAGAAATTGTGGCTCAGCGGCGTGATGAACCCGATGGTGCCGCCGGTCTGTTCGACCCGCATATAGCGGGCGGGTCCGCCGGTGCGCTTGGCAATCGGGGTCAGTGTAAAGCGCTCTGCGATCCGGTCGCGAACAGTTCGCAGGGAAAGGTGGGTATCGGCACGATCAAAGCTGACATCGCCCAGCGGCATTTCCTCGATAAGGGTCAATTCGAACCCTTCCGAATGTGCCCATTCGAGCATGGGCAATATCTCGTCTTCGTTGACGTCCTTGATTGCTACCATGTTGAGCTTGACCGAAAGCCCGGCGTCGCGGGCCGCGTAGATGCCGTCGAGCACTTGCGGCAGGCGCCCACGCCGGGTGATCGCCGCAAACTTTTCACCATCGAGCGTATCGAGCGAGACATTGACACGACGGATGCCCAGCTCCGCAAGTCGTCCGGCGTGCTTTGCGAGCTGGCTACCATTGGTTGTGAGCGTCAATTCATCGAGTTCGCCCCGCGCCAGATGGCTCTCGGACAGGGTTTCGATCAGCTTGATGATGTCGCGCCGCACCAGCGGCTCTCCGCCGGTGAGGCGGACCTTGCGAACACCGCGCCTCACGAACGCGCCAATGACCTCCTGGATTTCCTCGAAGCTGAGCACCTCGCTTTTGGGCAGGAAGACCATATCTTCGCCCATGCAATATGTGCAGCGAAAGTCGCAGCGATCGGTCACTGAAACCCTCAGATAGGTGACGTGCCGGCCGAAACTGTCGACGAGAGGGCGCTGGGTCGAGTGATCTGTCATCAGCCGAATATAGGCGCTATTGCGCGCAGCGAAAAGCCACGTGCGATGCGCGGCTATGCAGGTATCGACATTGGTAGCGTTGACACAAGCTCCGAACTGCCGTTCTAGAGGCAAAACCGGGAGATTTCAGAACGTGAGCGAAGACCTCAAGCGCAGTGCGGCCCTGGCGGCCATGTCGGAAATCCGCTCGGGCATGCGAATCGGGCTCGGCACCGGCTCGACGGCAAAACACTTTGTCGACCTGCTCGGCGCTGAAGTCGCAAACGGATTTGAGTGCCTGTGTGTCCCCACATCGGAAGTGACCGCCGAGCAGGCACGCGGGCTCGGCATTCCGCTGACCACTCTTGACGATATCGATGGTCTCGACGTCACAATCGATGGCGCGGACGAAATCGACAGGAATTTTCAGCTCATCAAGGGCGGCGGCGGCGCACTGCTGCGCGAAAAGATCGTTGCCGCGGCTTCGGCGCGCATGATCGTGATTGCGGATGACAGCAAGCTTGTCGACACGCTGGGCAAGTTTGCACTGCCCATCGAGGTCAACCTTTTTGGCCTTGCTGCGACCGAACGGGCAATCGCCGACGTGATGGGGCAATTCAATGCTCTGGGCGGAAGAACGCTACGGAAAAACGTCGACGGTGAAACCTTCGTTACCGACGGTGGACACTATATCGTGGACGCATCTTTTGGCCGTATTTCAGACGCAAAAGCACTTTCCTCGGCGCTGCTCGAAATTCCCGGCGTCGTCCAGCACGGGCTGTTCATCGATTTGTGTTCCGACGCCTATCTTGCTACGCCCGGGGGGACGATCAAGCTCTCCGAGCATGTGAAATCTTAACCCGATCATTCGTAAGGGACCGTACGCAAAATGACTTTCCTGCCCACTCTGCGCCGGCTCGTAGCGGCGCTTGTTCTGTCCGGTGCCGCGCTGGTGGCCGTGGCCCCTGCCAATGCGCAACAGGAGATCTCGCCCGAGCATCTCGCAAAGGCGCGCGAATATGTGGACATGACCGATTCAGCCCAGCTCTATGAACGCACGCTTGTCGAGATGGGCCTGCGGGTCATGCGGCTGATGATTCAGGAAGATCCTTCATTGCGCGATCCGCTGATCAACGCCCTGCAGACCGTATATGACGGCTACCTGACCAATCGCGATCCGCTCTATAATCAGTTCGCCCGCATTTACGCCATTCGCTTTTCTCTCGAAGAACTCGAAGAGATTGTGAGTTTTTATGAAACCCCCGTTGGCCAGAAGCTGCTGAGCCAGAATGCGGGCATCAACGAAGACCTTCAACTGGCGCTTGGGGTATGGAGCCGCAACACAGGCAACGAGTTCCTGTCGCGTGTGCGCTCCGAACTGCGCGACCAGGGATACAATGCCCCCGAGGTCGAGGCGCCTGTATCTGAAGGCGAGGAGGCGGCGCCACAATAAGATCGGTATCTGCATCTTTGATTTAACCCCCGTCTGGCAGGACGGGGGTTTTTTTGTGTTCACCGGGCGCCTATATCGTTCCGTCAACACAGCAGCGGCGCGGGGATCCATGAGCGAGAAGTTTGATTTGGTCGTGATCGGTGGGGGATCAGGAGGTGTGCGGGCTGCACGGGTTTCCGCCCAGCTTGGTGCCAAGGTCGCAATTGTCGAAGAATATCGCTACGGCGGCACCTGCGTCATCCGCGGCTGCGTGCCCAAGAAGCTCTTCGTTTATGCATCGCGTTTCGGAGATCTTTTTGATGTAGCGCCCAGTTTCGGCTGGACGGTCGATGCGTCATTCGACTGGCCCACCCTTCTGGCCAACAAGGACAAGGAAATTGACCGGCTCGAAAGGATCTATGAAACGCTGCTTGATGGTTCCGGCGTAACGATCTTCAAGGCTCGAGCTAAGGTGACAGGCCCTAACGCGGTCGAGCTTTCGACCGGGGAGCAGTTGGAAGCCGAGCGAATTCTGATCGCCACCGGCGGCGCTCCGTTCAAGCCCGACATTGAGGGCAGCGACCTGGGCATAACGTCAAACGAAGCCTTCCATCTCCAATCGCTACCCAGAACAATTTTGATTGAAGGCGGCGGGTATATAGCCGTCGAGTTTGCGACGATCTTTGCCGGATTGGGCGTCGATACGACGCTGGTCTATCGGCGGGACAGAATCCTGCGCGGCTTCGATCACGATGTGCGCGATGGCCTCGAAGACGCGCTCCGTGAGCGGGGCGTCAGGTTCCGGTACGGCTATCACATCTCGAAATTGCGCAAGGACGGAGAGGGCGTGTGCGTTTCGTTCTCCCATGGCGAGGAAGCAACTTTCGACGCGGTGATGTTTGCCACCGGCCGTCACCCCAACACGGGCGATCTTGGGCTCGATACCGCCGGCGTGCAACTTGACCAGACGGGTGCCGTGGTGGTCGACGAGTATTCGCGCTCCTCGGTGCCATCCATTTATGCGGTTGGCGACGTGACGGGCAGGGCGGCCCTGACCCCCGTGGCCATCCGGGAAGGGGCGGCGTTTGCCCAGACTGTCTATAACAACACGCCGACCACCGTGCCCTATCATCTTATTCCCACCGCCGTCTTTTCCGAACCGGAAATCGGCACTGTCGGTATGAGCGAGGAAGATGCCGCTGAGCGCTATCGCTCGATCGACGTCTATCTGACCCGCTTTCGCCCGATGATGAATACGCTATCTGATCGGCAGGAAAAGATGATGCTCAAGCTCATCACTGAAACCGACACCGGCCGGATTCTGGGGTGTCATATTCTTGGCCCGGGGGCCGGTGAGATGATCCAGCTCGTGGCCATCCCGCTGGGGATGGGCGGAACCATGGCTGATTTCAACCACACGATTGCGGTACATCCAACCGCGGCCGAGGAACTTGTGACCTTCAAATCGCCCAGCTATCGCGTAGTCGATGGCGAAAAATGCAATCCGTAAGCTTGCGGGCAAGCCGGTCGACGTGTTCGACCATAGAATACTTGGCAGCGGGTGCCGTAGTTGGTAAACCGCCGGACCTCCCCGGCTTCTCGGGGCGGCAAACAATCTATTGAGCGAGTGAAACGATGAGCACGTGGACACCTGACAGTTGGAGGACGAAACCGATCCTGCAGGTCCCGACCTATCCGAGCCAGACAGAGCTTGAATCGGTCGAGGCCCGGCTCGCCTCGTTTCCCCCCTTGGTTTTTGCAGGCGAGGCGCGCGACCTAAAGGCCAGTCTGGCCGAGGTCGCCGCAGGTCGCGCCTTCCTTTTGCAGGGCGGTGATTGCGCCGAAAGTTTTGCTGAACATCACGCCGACCATATCCGCGATTTCTTCCGTGTGTTCTTGCAGATGGCAGTGGTTCTGACCCACGGGGCATCCAAGCCCGTGGTCAAGGTCGGCCGGATTGCCGGCCAGTTTGCCAAGCCGCGTTCGGCAGACACTGAGACCATCGACGGCGTCGAGTTGCCCTCTTACAGGGGGGATATCATCAACGGCATAGATTTTACGCCCGAGGCGCGAATCCCTGATCCCAACCGTCAACTCGAGGCCTACAGGCAGTCGGCGGCAACGCTCAATCTGTTGCGCGCCTTTTCCGCTGGCGGATTTGCCAACCTCTCGCGCGTCCATGAATGGACGATGGGATTCGTCAAGGATTCCAATTGGTTTCCTCGCTACGAGGAAGTGGCTCAGAAAATCGATGATGCCATCGAGTTTCTCGGCGCCCTTGGACTGAGCCCGGAAAACACGCCAGTGCTGCGTGAAACCAAGTTCTTCACCTCCCACGAAGCGCTCCTGCTTGGTTACGAGCAGGCCATGACACGTCGCGATTCCATCACCAACGATTGGTACGCCACTTCGGGTCACATGATCTGGATCGGGGATCGGACCCGCAATCCCGACCATGCTCACGTCGAATATTTCCGCGGCATCAACAACCCGATCGGGGTCAAGTGCGGGCCATCCATGTCTTCCGATGACCTCAAGCGGCTCATGGACCTCCTTAATCCCAAGGACGAGGCCGGGCGTCTGACGCTGATCGCGCGGTTTGGTTCTGACAAGGTCAATGAGCATCTGCCCCGCCTTATCGAAACGGTCAAATCCGAAGGGCGCACGGTTGTCTGGTGCTGTGATCCGATGCACGGCAACGTCGTCAAGGCATCGTCCGGCTACAAGACCCGTCCGTTCGACCGCATCCTTTCCGAGGTGAAGTCGTTCTTCGATATTCACCGGGAAATGGGCACCATCGCCGGTGGCGTGCATGTGGAAATGACGGGCCGGGATGTCACCGAGTGCACAGGCGGTGTTTCGGCGGTGACCGAAGCTTCGCTGTCGGATCGCTACCATACCCATTGCGACCCACGCCTTAACGCCAGCCAGGCACTAGAATTGGCATTCCTTATTGCCGAGGAAATGCACGGCCAGCGCACCCATGGCACCCCCAAGGCCGTCGGGTATTAAGAGGGCGCAATACTGTTGAATCCGAAAAGGCGCTGTCCAGGGGCAGCGCCTTTTGTTTTTCCATTTAGCCAACATTAACCCTAACGGGCCCATAACTAAGACGAATGAAATTATTTCGCGTCGTTCGGAGGGCTCAATGTCGCGTCTTCTCACAGGCCTTGCCGTGGGTCTTTTGTCTGCCGCCGCAAGCGGCCAGGCGTTAGCCGCCGATTGGGGCGTGCAGCAAGAGCCTGTGTTCAAGCCGGCCTACCCCGTCGATATGATGCCATATGAGGACAGCCTCGATTTCGAGGCCGGGATCCGTTATTTCTACGGTATGGGCGGGCAGCGCGCGACGATTGCCGGGCAGAATTACACAGCCGACGACTCCAGTCACTTTGTCGAAGTGCACGGCAAGATCGACGACAGTTCGACCAACACCTATGTTCAGGGCAATCTCGGCTATGCCGCGGCGATAGAAAATTCCTACCAAACACCAACTAGCGGTGGCGTGCAGACGACCACGACCGGCGCAATTGCCTATGGCGGCGGAGACTTTGGTTATCTACCCGTCAACACCGAAGGCTTCGCGCTCGGGGGGTTCCTGGGTTACCAGTATCTCAATGAATCCGCGTATATGGGACGATCCTCCTATCTTATGGAATCGGGCGGCGGTAACAGTGACCCAAACTCGCTCGAAGTTCATGGCCTGCGCCTTGGCGCGACGGCCCGTGCCGACCTTAACGATGTGTTCGACGTACGGGTTGATGCCGCGGCCATTCCCTACGCATCTCTTAGCGGTACTTACGGGGCGTTTGATCTTGCCTCCATCGATCCGGCCCTGACACAGGGCAATGCCCCACAGATTTCCGGTCACCTCTATGGCGGCGCACTCGAGGCCATGGTTGGCTTCAAGCCACATGAAAATTTTGCAATTAGGGCTGGTGTGCGCGGCTACTATCTCACCGGCCCAACTGAGACCTATTTCGAGTCGCGCGACCCGGTGGACCCGACTGTGTCACAGGGGTTTACAACCCAAGGCACCATGGAGTTGTTCCGCTGGGGCCCTGTCATCGAACTGACCGGCACCTTCTAGGACGCCAAAATAAGATCACGACAGAGCCGGGCGGTTTTCGCAGCCCGGCTTTGCCTTGCGCCGCCTTGCCCTCGGGCGTTGCGCACTATAAGTCTGGCGCGCTTCTCATGACTGCCGGACATAGAATTTCGTGACCGATACACTCCGCATTGCTCTCGCTCAGCTGAATCCCAAAGTCGGTGCGATTGCCGAAAACCTCGCGACCGCGCGCAAGGCGTTGGCGGAGGCCGAGGCGGCGGGCGCCGACATCCTGATGTTCACCGAACTCTACCTGACCGGCTATTTCCCCGAGGATTTGCTCTTTAAGCGCCAGTTCGTGACCGAGGCGATGGAGGCAGCGAGGGCCCTTTCGCGCGCGACGAAGGGGCTCAATGTCTCGGTTCTGCTCCCCACTATCTGGAGTACCGACGGCAAGCTCTACAACAGCGTCGTTCTGGCCGAGGATGGGGCGATCATCGACCGGCGGAACAAGGTCGAATTGCCCAATGACGACGTCTTTTATGAAAAACGCTATTTCACCGCCGGCGACTTGCCCGAACCGATGACGATCAAGGGACTGTCGATCGGCGTGCCGATCTGCGAGGACGTTTGGCATGAACCGGTCTGCAAGGCGCTGGCCAAGCATGGTGCGGAAATCCTGTTGTGCCCCAATGGTTCGCCCTATTGGCGCAACAAGCAGCGCCTGCGGCTCGAACTGGTTCGCCAGCGCGTGCGGGAAACCGGCTTGCCGATGCTCTATTCCAACCAGATCGGCGGGCAGGACGAACTTGTGTTCGATGGCGCCAGCTTCGGCATTAATGTCGATGGCTCACTGGCTTTTCAGGGCAAGAGTTTCGTGCCCGATATGGTGCTTTCCGACTGGCGCAAGGGCGATGCCGGCTGGCACTGCGTCAAGGGCCATGTGACCGAACTGGTCCCGGTCAACGAAGCGCCCTGGCATGCGGCGATGCTGGGCTTGCGCGACTATGTTCACAAGAACGGTTTCAAGTCGGTCGTATTGGGGCTGTCCGGCGGTATCGATTCCGCGGTGGTTGCGGCGCTGGCCGTCGATGCGCTGGGCGCTGAAAATGTTCATTGCCTGATGCTGCCCTATCGTTACACCTCGGAAGCCAGTTTGCGCGATGCCAGGGCGTGTGCCGAAACGCTTGGGGTTCGCTACGATATCGTGCCGATTGGCGCGCCCGTCGACGCGGTCAACGAAAATCTCGCGCCGGTTTTTGAGGGCTATGCGCCCGATATCACTGAGGAAAACCTGCAGTCGCGCATGCGCGGGACCATTCTGATGGCGGTTTCCAACAAGCTCGGCTCATTGCTTATTACGACCGGCAACAAGTCCGAGATGGCCGTGGGCTATGCCACGATCTATGGCGACATGAACGGCGCATACAATCCGATCAAGGATATGCTCAAGATGCAGGTTTACGGGTTGGCCGAATGGCGCAATTCCTACTACCCAACCGACGTGCGTGGCCCGGCTGGCGTGGTCATTCCACCTGAGATCATCTCCAAGGCCCCGAGCGCCGAACTGCGCCCCGATCAGACCGATCAGGATTCGCTGCCGCCATACCCGGTGCTCGATGCGATCATCGAAGCGCTGGTGGAAGAGGAGCTGTCGCTGGCCGAGATCGTCGCTAAGGGGTTCGATGCAGAACTTGTAAAACGCATAGAGCGGCTGATCTATATCGCCGAATTCAAGCGACGCCAGTCCGCTCCGGGGCCAAAGCTCACGCCCAAGGCCTTCGGCATTGGACGGAAATATCCGATTACCTCGGGATATCGTGACGGGAGTGTCGCCCGATGAGCGTTGTTGTTCGCTATGCGCCGTCGCCCACGGGTCGCCTGCACCTGGGCAATGCCCGCCCCTTGATTCTCAACTGGCTGTTTGCGCGCAAGAATTCCGGCAAGTTCATTTTGCGTTTTGACGATACCGACACCGCCCGCTCGACCGAAGAGTTTGCTGCGGGGATCGAAACGGACCTCGCTTGGCTCGGTATCGTTCCCGATCTCAAGGTGCGCCAGTCCGATCGGCTCTCGCTCTATGATGCCGCCCGCGACCGGCTAATTGCAGAAGGACGGCTCTATCCAGCCTACGAAGCGGCCGACGAACTCGACCGCAAGCGCAAGCGCGCCCGTGCCCTGGGTCGTCCACCCATCTATGATCGCGCCGCGCTCGATCTGACCGCAGAGGACAAGGCAAAGCTCGAAGCCGAAGGCCGCAGGCCGCATTGGCGGTTCCGGCTCGATGGACGTGCCGTCACGTTTGACGATCTCATCAAGGGCAACCAGACGGTCAATACGAGTTCGATGTCGGATCCTGTGGTTATCCGCGAGGATGGCAGTTATCTCTATACGTTCACCTCGGTCGTCGACGATATTGATATGGGCGTGACCCATATCATCCGGGGAGAGGACCACGTTTCCAACACCGGAACGCAAATCGAGATATTCGAGGCGCTTGGAGCAGCCGCCCCGGTCTTTGGCCATCATAATCTTCTGACGGATGCCGAAGGACAGGGGTTTTCCAAACGCCTCGGCTCGCTCTCGATCAGCCAGTTGCGCGACGATGGCTACGAGCCGCTGGCGGTTGCCATCATGGCGTCGATCACCGGGACGTCACTGCCAGTCGAGCCGTATCCCGATCTCGATGCGATTGCTGAAAAGCTTGAATTTTCGATGATTTCGCACGGATCGGCGCGTTTCGATCCTGCCGAACTCGAAACCCTCAATGCACGCATCGTCCATGCCATGGATTTTGTGGCGGTGCAGAAGCGGTTGGGTCCTCTCGATGGCATGACCGAGGCAGCATGGCTTGCGCTGCGCGAAAACATCTCAAGGCTCTCCCAGCTTGTGCCGCTCTATGAAGAGGTGGTTGTCAACGCCACGCCTATCGTGGCGGACGATGACAGGGACTTCATCGCTCTGGCTCGGGAAACCTTGCCCGAAGAGCCCTGGGACGAAACCACCTGGGGCCAGTGGACGGGCATTCTCAAGGAAAAATCGGGCCGTAAGGGCAAGGCTCTTTTCCTGCCGCTGCGTCTGGCACTGACCGGCAGTCACGAAGGTCCCGAGCTTAAGGCGCTTCTGCCGGTTCTGGGACGTAAGGTGTCTCTGGCCCGACTATCCTGACCTCTCTGTCTCCAAACGCGACGACCCGCATTTCCGGACCTTGGAGATCGGGCTGATCGATTGCAGGTTCGGCGGTGCCATCCGCTCTGGGGCGTGGACGCGGCAATGGCACATAGACCAGATCGGCTACCACCGTCTCGACTTGCTGGGCGCCACGCGGGTCAGGCTGGGGCAGAGGAAATTCCAGATCGCCGAAGGCAATGACCGCCCGAGACTGCTCGCCCTGGTCGTTAAGGGCGATGGTTCCGACCGTTTCACGGGTCTGGCAAGAACAGCTCGTGTCGATCTCTTCGCGGAAGCGGAACGCATAAGACATCGACCGGTAGGGCGTTCCCGAGAGCGAGATCATGTCTTCGGGTTCCTCCCCGGGGTTGCGATAAGAAAACAGCGCGACCTCGGTGCCCGGACACATCTCATGGCACCTTATGGCGTCCTGACCAACATAGTCGTCTGTGGTCGAAAAGCTGATCGGCCAGTAAAAACCATCGCACGTCCGTACACAGACGGTGCGGCGCGTCTGCTGCGTGCTCCATGGATTGAAGGACCCGTCGATATAGTCGTATCCGCCCCCGAAGATGTCGTCGAGAAGGCCGCCCCGCGTTCCCTCATTGTCAAAGGTGACGCCAGACTGGCCCGTGTCGCAGCCATAGCGCTGATAGTCGGCCATGACCTGCTGGTAGTTCTGCGCCATTGTCTGGCCTTCCCTGGCCATAGAGGTCAGCTGTTCGACCTGGCTGCGGCCCAGAGTAATCGAACGGGCGATCGACTGGCACTGACCCGATAGCGCCTGTCCGGCATTGAGAATTTGCTGGCAGCCTGACGCGCTCCACTGGCTTTCTGCCTGCCTCACCTCGACCTGGCGGTTCTGGAGTTCGCGCACGATACCGTTGAAGCTCTGAAACATCTGGTTGCGCTCGATGCCGCGCAGGATGGCGGTGATCTGGCCGCAATTCTGATTCTGCGCCATCGCGGCGGACATATCGGCAAAAATGAAGGCAAGAGATGCCAGAAGGGCAATCAGCAGGCGCACCGACCCGGCAAAAGAACAACGAACTGAAATCATACCGTCCATGAAATGCCCGCTGCGACCATCGCAATCCGCTTATCAGGCTTTTGTCTCAACGCAAGGCTTTAACTGTGCCAAGGTATGAGCCATCTTAGCGGCCAATGCCAATCACTTCCGGTCTTATCCACTTATGAAACTCGCCACGCTGCGCAACGGTCGTCCCGACGGACATCTGGTTATCGTCTCGAAAGACCTTGCCCGTTTCGCATCTGCTGGGCGCATAGCGTCCAACCTGCAGGACGCACTCGACGAGTGGGAGCGCTGTGCGCCAATTTTGCGTGCCGTCAGCGACCAGCTCAATAATGGCGAGATCGCCGGCATGCCGTTCGACCCTCGCGAAGCGCTGGCGCCGCTGCCTCGCGCTTATCAGTGGATCGACGGCTCGGGCTACATGGTGCATCTCGACCGGGTTCGCACCCTCAAGGGCAGTCGCGACGAGGAGCTGCAGAACGAGCGCCCGCTTATGTATCAGGGCGGTTCGGACAGTTTCGTCGCGCCCACCGGGCCGATTGTCGTGCCCGAGGATGGCCTTGCCGTCGATTTCGAGGCGGAAGTGGTCGTGGTCACCGGCCATGTGCCGATGCGTCCGAGCCGGGAGGTTGCCAGCGCTGCCATTCGGCTGATCGGGATATGTAACGACGTTTCGCTGCGCCGGCTGGTCCTCGACGACCTTCAGAACGGGTTCGGATTTTTCCACGCCAAGCCCGCCACCAGCTTCGCCCCGATATTTGTGACCCCCGACGAACTTGGCGAAAGCTGGAAGGATAACCGGTTGCACCTCAAGGTGCGCGTGCACGTCAACAACAGCCTTTATGGCCAACCCAATGCCGGCAAGGACATGCGGTTCGATTTCGCCGACCTGATCGTCACAGCCGCGCAGACGCGCGAGCTCGGTGTCGGCACCATCATCGGGTCAGGAACCGTCGCCAACGCCCACGACGAAATATTGCCGCTCAAGCATGACGGCATCGGCTTTGGTTGCATCGCTGAAGCGCGGACCGCGGAAAAAAGCAAAATCGGCAAAGCGCGCACGCCTTTCCTGGCTCTTGGCGACATCGTGCGGATCAACGCGGTGGATGCTGACAACCGGTCTGTTTTCGGTTCGATCGAACAAGTGGTGAAGCTGTTGGCGTCGGCCGAGGGACGGTAGGCATAAAGCGGCATTGGCGAGTTGCTGACGGCGTGCGGGACGAACTGCTGCGCGTTGGCTCGGTAGGAGTTGGCGTACTCGGCCTTGCTGCAGGCTTGGCGGCCGTCAAAAGAGCGGCGCTCTAAAACTTTCCGTGATCGGTATGGTCGCGGCGGGTTTACCGTGCCAGTCTCAAGTATCGGAACACGGGCAGTGGTTCCGGTCCATCCGGCCACGGGTGGCATACACTTTCTGACTAAACTCCAAGGTCTCCGTTCTAGGGGTGGCGTGTCGGCGCCGCCCCTATTTTCATGCTTGATTTGGCTTTTGTTCCCGTCCATTGTGCCCGCCATGAAAACCAATGGCCTGATCTGCATTATTGGCTGCACCATTATCCGCTAACGTTAAGTTGGCGGCGCGGTTTTCATTTTCCCGGCACAAAGGAGTGGACCCGCTGCCAGCAGCGTAAACTCTTGCGCCTGGGGACATCACTTTATGCCGTCGCAACTGCCGACCCTGAGACTTCACAACACACTCACCCGCACCAAAGAGGACTTTGTGCCCATCGATGGGAGCAATGTGCGGATGTATGTGTGCGGGCCGACGGTTTATGACTTCGCCCATATCGGCAATGCCCGCCCGGTAATCGTCTTCGACGTTCTGTTTCGCCTGCTGCGTCACCTCTACGGCGACGATCACGTGACCTATGTGCGCAACATCACCGACGTCGACGACAAGATCAATGCCCGCGCTTTGCGCGATTACCCCGATCTGCCGCTCAACGAGGCCATCCGCAAGGTGACCGAGAAAACGGCCTCCCAATTCGAAAAGGACGTAGCCGCGCTCGGTTGCCTCTCGCCCTCGGTCGAACCGCGCGCCACCGAGCACATCGATGGCATGATCGCCATTATCGAACGGCTGGTCGCCAAAGGTCACGCCTACGAGGCAGGGGGCGAGGTGCTGTTTCGCGTTTCCTCCATGGCTGATTATGGTCAGCTCTCGGGCCGCAATCTGGAAGATAACATTGCCGGTGCCCGCGTGGCCGTTGAAAGTCACAAGGAAAATCCCGCCGATTTCGTGCTCTGGAAGGGCTCGAGCGACACTGAGCCGGGCTGGGAGAGCCCATGGGGTCGCGGGCGTCCGGGCTGGCACATCGAATGCTCGGCCATGAGCGAAGCCTTTCTGGGCGAAATTTTCGACATTCACGGCGGCGGACTGGACCTGATCTTCCCCCACCACGAAAACGAAATCGCCCAGTCGCGCTGCGCCCACGGCACAGAGGTGATGGCCAATTACTGGATGCACAACGGCTATCTGCAGCTCGAGGGCCGCAAGATGAGCAAGTCGGAAGGCAATTTCGTCACCATCCACGATCTGCTGGAAACCGAAAAGTTCGGTGGACGGAAATGGCCGGGCGAGGTGCTGCGGCTGGCCATGCTGATGACGCACTACCGCGAGCCGATCGACTTCTCGGTTGCACGGCTGGAAGAGGCCGAGAACAAACTCGTCAGTTGGCAGCGCGCCGCGCGGGCCGGGAAGGAAACAGCCCCTGACGCGTCCACGATTGCCGAACTGGCAGATGACCTCAATTTCTCCCGCGCATCGACGGTTCTCGATGCCATGGCACGCAAGGCCAACCGGGGGACAATCTCTGCCGCGCATTGCCTCGCCGTCACTTTGGAATTCTTCGGCTTTCCGGTCGACAGTCTTTTGAAAAATGACGCTGACGATTCGTCCGGTATCGAAGCTCGGATTGATTCCCGACTGAGCGCTTTGATTGCCAAAGACTTCGCCACAGCCGACGCCATCCGCAATGAGTTGCTGGAGGATGGCATCCAACTGATGGACTACAAGGATCCGGAAACCGGGGAGCGCCGCACCAAATGGGAGATCAAGCGATGAGCGCGATCGAAGCCAGCAAAACCCTGACCGGCGGTTGCCAGTGCGGCGCTGTCCGATTTGCCACCAAATTGGTCGGACGCGGCTCGATCTGCCATTGCCGCATGTGCCAAAAGGCGTTCGGCAGCTTTTTCGGGCCACTCGTCACCTCCCACGACGGGCATTGGACGCGAGGAACACCCAAGTGGTTTCAGTCGTCCGACGCCGCCCGCCGCGCCTTCTGCAGCGATTGTGGGACCCCGCTGGCCTACGAGACCAAGTTCGGCCTGGAGTTGGCCATCGGCGCCTTTGACGAACCAGAAAAGGTGCCGCCCGAAATTCAGGTCAATCTGAGCGACAGGGTGTCCTTTTTCGAGGGTCTGTCCACCCTGCCGGTGCGCGAGACGACCGATGAATGGCGCGACTTCATGTCGGGCATTCATTCCAACCAGCATCCCGACCATGACACGGAATCCTGGCCGCCAAAGGAGGAAACGCTATGAACCGCATCGATATGGAGGTCAGCGGAGGCTGCCAGTGCGGCGCCGTGCGCTATCATTCCACTCAGATTCTCGATAATTCGCATCTGTGCCATTGCCGGATGTGCCAGAAAGCGTCGGGAAGCATTTTTGCCGGGCTTGTCGCAGCGCCCGACGAAACCTTGGTGTGGACCCGCGGCAAGCCGGCCATCTGGCGCAGTTCGGATAATGTGGAGCGCGGCTTTTGCGCCAATTGCGGCACGCCGCTGTTCTATCACGACGTCAACAATGGCCGCACCAACCTCATGATCGGCTCGCTCGATAATCCGAACGCCTTCCCGCCGGGTGCCAACACCGGCACGGAAGGGGCGGTCACCTGGTTCCAAACCATCACGTCCATCGAGGATGGCGGCGCAACCGAGACCGACCGGGAAGCCTGGGCTTCCGCCATCAAGGCGACCAACCACCAGCACCCCGATCACGACACACCTGAGTGGCAGGCGACCCCGAGGCAGCAATGAGCGACGCCGAGACTGGTGGTCGCCGGAGGAGCACCATGAGCATGATCGACCATTTTGGACTGACAGTTGCCGACTACCAGGCATCACGGGATTTCTACGATGCGGTTTTGGCGACGCTCGGCTATAAGCGCCTGCAGGAATTTGAAATCCCTGGTGGCATGATCGCCGGCTATGGCGATGGTAAGCCCGATTTCTGGGTGCAGGCGGGCGGTCGTTGCACCGGCAAGCTGCACATCGCATTTGCGGCGAAATCGCGGGCCGATGTGGATGCGTTTTATCGGACCGCGCTCGATGCAGGGGCGCGTGACAATGGAGCGCCCGACGTCCGTGAAATCTACCATCCCAATTACTACGGCGCCTTCGTTTTCGATCCCGACGGCCACAATATCGAAGCGGTCTGCCACGCACCCGCCTGACATTTTTTAAAAAGTACCAAACCTCACATGACCAAAGAACGCCTTTACCTATTTGACACGACCCTTCGTGACGGGGCTCAGACGACGGGCATCGAATTCTCGCTTGAGGACAAGATTGCCATCGCACGGCTTCTCGACGGTTTGGGTATCGACTATGTCGAAGGAGGTTACCCCGGGGCAAACGTCACCGACACCGCGTTCTTTGCTGAAAAGCGTACGAAAAGCGCCGATTTTGTCGCTTTTGGCATGACCAAACGGGCAGGGCGGTCAGTCGAGAACGACCCTGGCATTGCCGATCTCATAAATTCCAGCGCCGATGCCGTCTGTTACGTTTCCAAGGCCTGGGACCATCAGGTCAAGCTGGCGCTGGGAATTTCTACGAAGGAAAATCTCAGGAGCCTTGCCGAAAGCGTGCGGGCCGCCATTGATGCGGGCAAGGAGTCCTTTGTTGACTGCGAGCACTTCTTCGATGGGTACAAAGCCAACCGCGCCTATGCGATCGACTGCGTTAAGACTGCTCTCGACGCCGGTGCGCGCTGGATCGTCCTGTGCGACACCAATGGGGGCACGATGCCTTCGGAAATTGAAGAGATCGTGGCCGATGTCCTCAGCGTAGCCCCGGGCGACAGGCTCGGCATCCACGCCCATGACGATACGGGACAGGCCGTGGCCAACTCGTTGGCAGCAGTCCGCGCAGGCGTGAGGCAGGTCCAGGGGACGCTTAATGGCCTGGGCGAGCGGTGCGGCAATGCCAATCTGGTGACTCTGATCCCCACGCTTGTGCTCAAGCCTGTGTTTTCCGAGCAGTTTGAAACAGGTGTTACCGCCGAAAAACTCGAAACACTGACCCATGTTTCGCGCGCCTTTGACGAAATTCTCAATCGTGGCCCAAACAGGCAGGCGCCCTATGTTGGCGCCTCGGCCTTCGCGACCAAGGCTGGCATCCACGCGTCAGCCATTGCCAAGGACCCCGCGACCTACGAGCACGTGGCGCCGGAAAGCATCGGCAACGAGCGGCTCATCATGGTGTCCCAGCAGGCCGGCAAGTCCAATTTGCTGACGACGCTCAAGCGTTTCGATATCAAAATGGCTAAGGACGATCCGCGGCTCGACAAGCTGTTGCGTCAGGTCAAGGAACGTGAGGCGCGCGGCTATTCCTACGACGGCGCGGAGGCGTCGTTTTTTATGCTGGCCCACAAAATGTTGGGAACGCTGCCTAAATTCTTCGATGTAACGAGCTACCGCACCGCCATCGAGCGCCGCCATAACGCCAAGGGTGAAATGGTTACAGTCTGCGAAGCGGTGGTCAAGATCGATGTTGATGGCGAAATTCTCATGTCAGTCGCCGAAGGCAACGGGCCGATCAACGCGCTCGATCTGGCCATGCGCAAAGATTTGGGGAAGTATTCGAGTCGGATCGACGACCTTGAACTGGTTGATTTCAAAGTGCGTATCCTGGACGGCGGCACGGGCGCGGTCACCCGTGTGCTGATAGAAAGTCGGGACGATACGGGAGAGCGCTGGTTCACCGTTGGCGTTTCCCCCAACATCATTGATGCCTCCTTCGAGGCCCTGTATGAGTCGTTCACCTATAAGTTGATGAAGACGGCCTAGCCGTTATAGTTCAAAAGACTGTTTCGCACACGCGAATCGCAGAATTGGCCGATGCGGCGGCCGGAAACATTTACGGAGGCTCAACTGGCCGGTCCCCTATCTCCCATCGTTCTAGCAGTCGGCGCCGCCGCAGCGACCGTCGTCGTTACTGTAGGCGTGATCGCCGGCCCTGGAACGGTTGCCTGCATCCAGCGCGGCGATTTTCCAATCTGCATGAGTGAAACCTTTTTTGGCGGGTCGGGGGCAACGATCGGCGATGGCGAGGCTGTGCAGGAAATGGCCGGCGCTGATGGCTCGCAGGAGGCACCGTCCACCAACGATACACCGCTTGAAGCGAGCGAAACCGTGGGGAGCCAGGAAACGGCGACCAGCGTTTCCGAGGCCGTCATGCCTGCGTTTGGCCTCGTGCGCGTCGAGCCTGACGGTTCGGCGGTGATTGCGGGCAGTGCCACGCCCTCGGGCGAAGTGCGCATTTTCGCCGATGACGATCAGATCGGTACCGAAACAGTCCATGCCTCTGGCGACTTTGCCTTTGTGACCGATGCTCCGCTGCCCACCGGCGGTGTCGAGCTTCGTATACTCGATGTCGAGACCAACCGGTTTGCCGACACCTCTGTAGTTGTGGTTGTTCAGGACGATCGGACCAGCGAGCCGCTGGTGATTGCGTCAGTACCCGGCGAAGCAAGCGAGATATTGCAGGGCCTCGACGGTCCAGTCGCAGCGCAGGCCGGCGACGAGAATATGCCGGACGCGCCAGAAGCCGAGACAACTCCCGAAACCATGGCAGTCGCCGAAGCCGAAGTCGCCGAGTCCGAGGTTACCGAAACCCGTGAGAGCGCCTCGCAGCCCGCCGTAGTGGCCGGGTTGGAAGGCGATGCAGCGTCCCAGGATGAAACGGGGGACCAGCCCGAATCTGCCGAGACAGTTGCGGTCATTAGTGAAGAATCAGAAGATCCTACTCAGCCTTCCGGTGAGCAAGACGCGGCGAGCGCCGCCGTTGAAGCCGACGATGATGAGGGCGTCCGTGTCGAGGAGACGGCCCGTGCTCCGCAAACGACGCCCGTTCCGCAGGCCGGTCCTGATGCTTCGGTAGAGCAGCCTGTGGCTGCGCCCGACAGCACGGTAGCGGCAGGGCAAACAAGCGTTGCCGAGACTGTCGTTTCTGATGATGCAGTTGTCGACGACGAGAGCGACGCTGATGTGGTTCAGGAGGAGACACCGGCTGCGGGTGAAGCCGAGCCGGCTGAAGCGTCGGCGTCGGTCGGTCAGCCTGAAGATTCCCCGGTCACAACAGCAGAAGCCGCAGATGTGCCAGCGCCAGGTGCTGTCCCCTCTGATGATGCGCCGGCTGTTGAGCCCCAGGATGATGGAGCCCCGCTTTCCGATCAGGGCGATGCCCCCCCGTCTCCCGCCCAGGTCGCCAATGAGCCAGATGCCGTTTCAGAATCCGCAGAAACCATCGAAACGCCCGCTGCACTGTCGCAGCCAACGGTTGCTGCCGCACCACAGCCTGCGCTCACGTCTCCGACCATTGACGCCGTCGAGATTGATGGCGACCTCAACTTCTTTGCCGGCGCCGGTGAGGATGGCCTCACTGTGCGGCTTTACGTCGACAATGAGGTCGTTGGTTCGACCCAGGTGAGCGACGGTCGATGGCTGATCGAAGCGATCGACGTGCTCGACCAGGAAAGCCAGCGCATTCGGATCGACATGCTTGCCCAGGACGGATCGGTGGTCGGTCGCGCGGAAGTTGATTTCATCCTTGAATTGCCTGAAACGGTGAACGAAGACATCGTTGTGGCCGAGCAAAGCGAAATGGAAGCCGATAGCGCCAGCCCTGCGCCAACAAGTCGGGAGGCAGAGGCACCGGCCAATGTATCTATCGATACGCCGGTTGCCCCGGCGCCAGCCGCTCCAGACATGGTCGAACCGGCGCAAACTGCCGAGCCGGTCGAAAGCGCTGAACCTGAGGAGACCGTCGAACCGTCCGAGGTAGCCCAAGCACCTGATGATGTTGAGTCTGCCGAGACGGACGAACCTGCCATTCCGACATTGGTTGGGGTGAGCGATGGAAATCGAACGGCAACGGGTCTGGCGATTATCCGGCAGGGCGACAATCTATGGACGATCGCACGCCGGGTTTATGGCGAAGGCATTCGTTACACTCAGATTTTCGAGGCCAACACCGACCAGATTCGCAATCCTGATCTAATCTATCCTGGTCAGGTCTTCGACCTGCCGGGCACTGATGAAGTGATCGGTGAAACCGATGACGACGGGAACACTTCCCAATAAGGTGCTGGTAACCGAATTTGGTTTTGCGCGGCCGGCCGACGCTGCCTTGCGCCGGTCGTACTTTTACTCTATCGTTAAATAACGATGGAAGCTGAAGCCATGCATGAAGACGATATTGCGGTATTGATGCGGGCCTTGGGGCATCCTGTTCGGCTGGAGATTTTGCGCATCCTCGCGCAGCGGGCCGAAAATTGCTGCTGTAACGACGTCACCGATTGCCTTTCGCTCGCCCAGAGCACCGTTTCCCAGCATCTCAAGGTGCTGCTCGATGCCGGGGTAATCGAGCGTCGCTCCCAAGGTACGCGCAACAATTACTGCGTGCGCACGGACCGGCTCGCGGCCTTTAGCAGGGCGGTAGGCGACTACCTTTCCGGTCTGGACGGTTCAGATTTGCACTGCGATCGCCAACCGGCAGAAGCGTCCTGATCAACCTTTCGGCATCTCCATCGCCGTTCCTCCTCCATACCGGAGCATTTTGATGGCCAAGGCGCCAAGATCAACCGTCAGCGCCGACGAAGGCGCTTTGCTTTCCACCGTTAGCAACCTTTGGAGCTATATGTGGCCGGCTGACCGGCCCGACCTGCGGATGCGGGCTGTTCTCGCGATTGGGGCTTTGCTGCTGGCCAAAGTGGCCAGCACACTGGTGCCGTTCGCCTATAAAGGCATTATTGATGCACTGGGCACTTCCGGCCCGGATGCGGCAGTATTGCTCGGGCTATCCGTGCCCATCATCCTCGTCGTGGCTTATGGCGTCGGCCAGATCGTCGATACCGGGTTCCAGCAATTGCGAGATATTCTTTTTGCCTCGGTTGGGCAGAATGCCGTGCGCCAACTTGCCTACCGCACGTTCACGCATGTCCATCGGCTATCGCTGCGCTTTCACCTGCAGCGCAAGACGGGTGGATTGAGCCGGGTTATCGAGCGCGGCACAAAAGGCATCGAGACCATCGTGCGTTTCACAATGCTCAATACGGCTCCTACGCTTGTCGAGTTCGTGATCGTGGGCGTGATCTTCGGCTGGCTGTTCGGCGTTGTCTATGTGCTGGTGCTGGCCGCTGTGGTTATTCTCTACATGGTTTTCACGGTGCGCGCCTCCAACTGGCGCATAGCGATCCGCCGGGACATGAACGAGAGCGACACGGACGCTAACGCAAAAGCGATCGACAGCCTGCTCAATTTCGAGACCGTCAAGTACTTCGGTAATGAAGAGCTCGAGGCCAACCGCTTTGACAAGGCCATGTCGGGCTATGAGCGCGCTGCCATCCGCATATGGACATCCCTTGGCTGGCTCAACTTCGGACAGGGGGTCATCTTCTGGCTGGGGATGATCGTGCTCTCTGTCATGTCAGCGCTCGGCGTAATGCGCGGCGAGTTGACGGTTGGTGATTTCGTCCTGCTCAATACCTTCATGATGCAGATCTACCGGCCGCTCAACCAGATCGGCTTTGTCTATCGCGAGATACGACAGGGTCTGGCAGACATCGAAGCCATGTTCACCCTTCTCGACCAGAACCCTGAAATCGAAGACAAACCCGATGCCCCTCCGCTCGAAATCACCGGGCCGGTTCTTTCTTTTGAGAACGTCCATTTCCATTACGATCCGGATCGTCCCATCCTGAAGGGGGTGAGCTTTACGGTGCCGGCGGGCAAGACCATTGCGGTTGTGGGACCGTCGGGCGCTGGAAAATCAACGATCTCGCGGCTGATCTATCGGTTCTATGACGCGATCGCGGGCAGCATTAGCATTGATGGCCAGAACGTTAGCGATGTTACGCAAGCCTCGCTGCGCGCAGCAATCGGCATGGTGCCGCAGGATACAGTGCTGTTTAACGATACCATCGCCTATAATATCCGCTATGGCCGCCCCGATGCCACCGACGAGGAGGTGCGGGAAGCGGCCCGCATGGCCCAGATCGGCGATTTCATCGACAGCCTGCCGCACGGCTACGAGACTCAGGTGGGCGAGCGCGGCCTCAAGCTTTCGGGCGGCGAAAAGCAGCGTGTTGCGATAGCCCGCACCATTCTCAAGGCACCACCGATCTTGATTCTTGATGAGGCGACGTCGGCGCTTGATACCCATACCGAAAGGGAGATCCAATCGGCGCTCGATACCGTCTCCAGGGACCGCACCACGCTGGTCATCGCGCATCGGCTATCGACTGTGGTGGATGCCGATGAGATTATCGTGCTTCGCGACGGCATGATCGCGGAGCGTGGCCGGCATGCCGATCTGCTGGCCGCCAAGGGTCTCTATGCTCAGATGTGGAACCGCCAGCGCGAAGCGGCTGAAGCCAGTGAGCGTCTGAGGGTGGCCCAGGAGGACCCCGACGGGTTTGTCTTGCGCAAGCCAGCCGAACAGCCGGCGGAATAAAAAAGGCCCCGCGATGGTGCGGGGCCTTTCTGTTATTCGGCTGCGGGTCTTCGGGAAAGAACCGTAACGCCATTCTCATTGCGTTCGATCAGTTCGGTATCCTTGGTCACGACATGCTGGCGCGCCGCATCGTCGCCTGCCACTTCAACGGCCATGCCATCAAAGCCAGAGGGCGTTGCTTCCGCCGCCTTCCGGCCACGGACCCAGTTAAACAGGCTGCCAACCTGACCCTTGATGACCTTGGGGGCCGTAACCATGACCGGCACCATGATCAGGGTCAGCGCAGTCGAAAAGAACAACCCGCTTACCAGCGCCGCCGAAAGGTGGATGAACCACGATCCGGCGATGCCGCCGACCACGATTTCGCGCCGCAGGAAGTCGAATTCGACATTTGCCCACATGGGGATAACGCCGAGCGCCGTCAGGAATGCGGTGAGTAGCACGGGACGCACACGTTGCGCCGTCGTGAGTAGCATTGCGGTTACCGGCTCGACCTGCTGATGGCGGTTGTACTCATTGTAGGTATCGATCAGAACGATACCGTTTTTGACAACGATCCCCGCCAGCGCAACAACGCCCAAGCCTGTCATGATGGCCGAAAAACTCATACCCGTAGCGAGCATGCCGAGCAGAACACCGGCAACCGACATGAATACCGTCGAGAGCGTTACGAACACCTGATAGAAGCTGTTGTACTCGAGCAGCAGGATCAGGAAGATCAGGAACACCGCAGCACCGAACGCCTGGGCGATAAAGGCATTGGCATCACCCATCTGCTCTTCGGCACCACCGAACGCGAAGGTCACGCCATCGGGCCATTCCTGATCATCGAGCCATGCCTGCAGTTCGGCGACGCGATCGGCGGCATAAACACCTTCTGGAAGATTAACCAGATTGGCTGCAATCGGCATCACATAGGTCTGATTGCGCCGCTCGATATTCGCGACCTTGGGAACCGCTTGCCGATCGATGAAGTTCGAAACCGGGATCATGCCCTGCGATGTGGCAATCCGCATGGAATCGAGCGCATCCAAGGTGCGTTCATCCTGGGGAAGGCGAACCTTGATGTCGAGTTCATCCCCTGTGCTCTGATCACGATAGGTGCCCAGATTGACGCCTGACGTTACCAACTGAACATATGGAGCCAGTTCGCGCACGCCGATACCGTATCGGGCTGCTTCCAAACGATCGACGGTCACCTGCCAATCGATGCCGGGTGAGGGGCGGCCATCCTCGATGTCGGCGGTATTGGCGAGCTCGTTCTCCAGATAATCACGGATGCGTTCGACGGTCGGCGCCAGATTGTCGTAGCTGGAGCTTTCTACACGCATGTTGATGTCCTTGCCCGCCGGTGGACCGCTCTCGGTGGCGAGAACCTGAACCTGCAGGCCGGAGATATCGGCAACGCGTTGGCGAATATCGGAGAAGATTTCCTCGGCCTTCACCCGGTGGTTGTAATCGACGAGCTGGAGCTGGAAATTGCCGATCGTGTCGGGCGGCATGGTACCCATGGCGCCAGTCGTTCCGAACTGCATGATGATGTCCCGAATGCCGTGGACCTGCATCAATTCGTCTTCGACCTCGACAAGCATGTCGCGGACCTCTTCCGGCGAATAATTGCCGCGGGCAACCACTGCAACCGTGGCATATTCAGGCTCGGAGGCTGGGAATGCCTCGGTTCCCGTAGGGTTGGCTGCGTAAGCGAAAAATACTCCGAACACGATGCCGAAGCCGACCAACAATGTTGGGATCGGCCACCGCAAAAGCACGGACATGAGCCGCACGTATATCCCGGTCGGTCCCTTCACCTTTTTGGGGTGGAACTTCTCGGGATACATGACGATATCGGCTTGTTCCTTGCGCTCGGGATCGACATGGGTCGAGGCAATGACGGCACCGATAACCGGCATGAAGATGAGCGCCGAAACAAATGATGCGGACATCACGACGATCACGATCGTCGGAAGGTCGGTCATGAACTTGCCGATGATACCGGGCCAGAACAGCAGGGGCACGAATGCGGCAAGGGTTGTGGCTGTCGCACCGATGACCGGTATGAACATCTTGTGCATCGCCTGGATGAAGGCCTCTTTCTTGGAGACACCTTCCTGCAGTTTTCGCTCGGCATATTCGACGACCACCACGGGGTCGTCGACCAGAACGCCCACGGCGATCACCAGCCCGAACATGACCATCATGTTGATCGTCATGCCGGTCATCTGCATGTAGAGAAATGCGATCATGAAAGACAGCGGGATCGACATGCCGATCATGAACGCGGCGCGGACGCCAAGCACGGCAATGCAGGTAATAAGCACCAGCGCCACAGCGGTCAGAACCGCAGCCTCGAGCGAACGGAACAAGCTGAGCGTGGTTTCAGCCTGATCGAGAAAGAAGCTGTGGCCCACGCCTTGCGGCCACTCGGCTGCAAGTTCCTCGGTGACTGCACGAACGGTGTCGGATACCTCGATGATGTTGGTGCCGGCTTTTTTGCTCACACCGAGAATCAGGGCAGGGGAGCCGTTTACGTTGGTGTATTCTGTGGCGTCCTCCAGCGTGCGCGTGACGTTGGCGATATCGCCAAACGTGACGACGTTGGTGCCATCTGTCTTGATGGGCAGCTCGAAGACGTCCTGGGCGCTGGTGATGAGTCCGGGAACCTCCACGCTGAAAGAGCCCTGACCGGTGTTGAGCGTGCCGCCGGCGACCACGAGATTGTTGCGGGCCAGAGCGTCGAACAGCTGGTTCGCCGTGAGGTCGTAAGCCTCGAGGCGCATCAGGTCGATGGTGACTTCAACAACTTCGTCGCGTGCACCCGACAGCGTGACTTCGCGAACTGACGCGATGCCTTCGAGCGCGGTCTGAAGTTCCTCCGCGCGGCGCACCAGTTCGCGTTCTGGCACATCACCGTAAACGGCCACCGAGATAATGGGGTAACCCACCATGTCGATTTCGTTGACCGTCGGATCGTCAGCGTCGGCGGGCAGGTTTGCCTTGATGGCATCAATGCGCGCCCGGGTATCGATCAGAGCCTGTTCGGTATCAACGTTCGCACCAAATTCGAGGAACACCGAAGCATGCCCGGTGGTCGAGGTGGACGACATGTTGACCAGACCGTCCAGCCCGTTGAGTTCTTCTTCGGCCGGCCTGGCCAGCAGGTTTTCGGCGTCGCGAGGCGAAACGCCCGTCTGGCTGATCGAAACGTAAAGATACGGAACGTCGATGGCGGGGAAGCTTTCCTTTGGGAGAACCGAATAGGAAAGCCCGCCCGCGAGCAACAGCAACGCCATGATTGTCATCACGACGCGGGGCATGCGCAGGATGCGCTCGATGAAGCTGGTCATGCAGGTGCACCTTCTTCAGAGGTCTCAGTGGCATCATCCGAAACAGCTTCCTGCCCGGCCTGCACCGACTGTCCTTCAATCACAAATTCCTGGCCGATGGTGATGATGTCGACAGATTGAGGAAGCCCGGTTACCCATACTCCCTCTCTGGTATCCGAAACGATCGTCACAGGGTAAAAAGCGACAATGCCGTCTTGAACGGCCCGTACGCCTAGTACACCTTCATCGTTCAACGTGAGCACCGACTGGGGCAGAAGATGCCCCGGCATCGATCCCATATTGACCGTAGCGGTGGCCGTAACGCCTTCCCGGATCGAAAAATCGGGATTGGCAAATTCGATTTCGACGGGGAAAGAACGTGTTGCATCGTCGGCACTGGCTGCCACGTAAGTCACCTCACCGGTGGCGTCCTGATTGGTCACCGTGTGCAGCGTGGCGGGAAGCCCGGTGCGGGCCAGCGTGATGTTGGCTTCAGCAACCGAGCCCGAGAAGACGATTGGATCGAGCTGAACGATCGTCGCGCAAACGCTGCCCTGAGAGAGCATTGAACCGCGGGTGGCGATAGGGGCCTGAACCAATCCGGACACCTCGGCAACGATTTCCGTCCGATCCAGTTCGGCCCTCGCATTGTCAAGCGCGGCCTGGGCCGAGGAAACTTGAGCTTCGGCGGCGGCCAGAGCGACCTGAACTGAATTGGCGGTATTGGCTGGAGCCAGACCACGCTCGCGCAACGAAGTGTTGGTTTCCAGATCGAGTTGAGCCTGAGCAAGTCCTGCCTCGGCCTGTGCAAGAGCGGCCTCGGCCTGTGCAACAGCCGCGGCGCGTGTGCCGGGTGCAAGTGAACACAAAAGATCACCAGCTTCTACCTGGTCGCCCTTTTCGACATGGACGGTCTCCACGACGGCCGCCGTTTCGGCGACTGCCGCAACATTGGCCGCAGCCGTCGTGCGGCCACGCAATGTGACTTCAATCGGCATCTGTTGGCGTTCAAACGTTTGCGTGCGTACCGATACAGATGCGCCAGGTCCCCCGTTTGCCTGAGCCACACGCTCGGCAACGGTCATACGTGCCTGCTCGACTGTCTCTGGGGAATGCTCGGGGAGGACGCCGGCCTCGGCCAGCGCTGTTGAAATGGGGCCGTGATCATCGCCTTCGATGAGACCGACAATGGAATGCTCGCCGTTTCCAGGACCCTGGCCGCCCATAACCAGCGTGCCCGTGCCCAACCAAATGGCAGCTCCAGCAAGGATAAAAAACGATAAACCAAAAGACTTGAGAAATTGCATAAAACAGCGCCCTCTATTCTGCTGCTTGCTGCCCGGCGCGCGCTTTGTCTGGTCGCGCTGAGGCAATTAAGGAGTGCATGTGGGTATGGAGATGCCGATGTGCAACTTCAAGACAGGTGATGCCATAGCTGATCACCCATGCGTCGTTGGTATGGCTCGTGTCATCTCCGCCTTCTATTTCCCGCTGAAGCTCTTTGAGTTCGACAATTTGAGCGTCGAGATAGGCCAGCCTGTCCTCGATGCGCGACTTGACCAGATCGGGGTCGAGCAGATGTGCAAAACGAGCGAAAAGCAGGAAAGGGCTGCGAAAGACATCATCGCCCAAAGGTTCGTGCAGAGCATCGCAAAAGGCGGCTCGGCCAGCCTCGGTAATGGAATAGATCTTTTTGGACGGTTTGCCGTCCTGATGCTCGATCCGGGACGTTACGAGTTCATCGTCCTCCAGCTTGGCAAGCGCAGGATAAATCGAGCCGAAGCTGGCTTCGACGAAATAGGCGCCGCCACCTTCGGTGCAAAGCTTGCGAATTTCATAGCCACTCGCATCCTGAGTGTAGAGGAAGGAGAGGCATAGAGTGCGAACGTTCATGTTCCTCGATCATATGCTGGAAAAGAATATGATGGCCCTATATATTAAGGCGCAGCACTTGCCAAGATATACGACGAAGAGTCGCACGTGGTTCAGTCCACGTACGATGATTGTCTTACGATCGAGTGAGAAAAACGGATCTAATCGATGCTTATGTCCAGCCCAAGATCCAGGGGAACAGCAGCAGTGGTGATCCGGCTGGTCGAAATGTAATCCACACCCGTCCGGGCAATCGCCGCCACACGCTCAAGCGTAACATTGCCCGATGCCTCGAGCTTGGCGCGTCCGGCGGTGATGGCGACGGCCTGGGCAAGGGTGTCCTCGTCCATATTATCGAGAAGAATGGCGTTCACATCGGTCGCCAGAGCCTCGCGAAGTTGGTCGAGCGTGTCGACTTCCACTTCGACCGAGACCAGATGCCCCGCAAACGCCCTCGCCGCCGCGATGGCTTCGGTGACACCGCCAGCCACGGCAATGTGATTGTCCTTGATCAGGATGGCATCGTTCAGCCCGAAACGATTGTTGTGTCCGCCACCACACCGAACGGCATATTTTTCCAGCGCCCGCAGCCCCGGCGTGGTCTTTCGGGTGCAACAGATACGGGCATCCGTCCCTTCGGTCTGCAGCACGAAGCTGCGCGTCAGGGTTGCGACGCCACTCAAATGGGTCAGGAAATTGAGCGCCGTGCGCTCCGCTGCCAGCAGGTTTCGCGCATTGCCGCGCACTTCAAGAATGGCGTCTCCGCCCGAGACTATGGTGCCATCCGCAACGAACGTTTCTGTTTCAAGGCCCGCACCGATTAACGAAAAGGCCCCTACCGCGCAATCGAGTCCGCAGACTACGCCCGCGCCGCGCGCGTTGATGCGAGCGACCGCCGTTGCTTTCGGATCGATCGTCGCCTGAGAGGTGATGTCCCCCGCTTCTCCCAGATCTTCTGCGAACGCAATTTTGATGGCGCGTTCGACGACATGGCGAGGGAGCGCGGCAGCATGGGCCGTTGTCATTCTGAAAAAACACCCGGATTGACGAGGTTGTGCCGACCGACATTGCGGATATCCCGCTCGCCGCAAAGCGCCATGGTGACGTCAAGTTCCTTGCGGATAATCTCGAGGGCCTGCCGGACGCCGGCCTCTCCGCCAGCTCCGAGCCCATAGAGCCACGGCCGGCCGATATAGACGCCTTTGGCCCCGAGACACAGCGCTCGCAAAACATCTTGGCCGGAGCGGATACCTCCGTCCATGTGAACTTCAATCTTGTCGCCCACCGCTTCTACGATACTGGGCAGGGCGGAGATCGAGGACGGTGCGCCGTCCAGTTGCCGCCCGCCATGATTGGATACAATGATCGCGTCTGCGCCCGAAGCGGCTGCCATGCGGGCGTCTTCGGCGTCCATGATGCCCTTCAAGATCACCTTTCCGCCCCAGCGCTCCTTGATCCACTCGATATCGGACCAGTTGAGCTTGGGATCGAACTGTTCCGCAGTCCAGGACGACAGCGAGGATAAATCGCCGACATTTTCTGCATGACCGACGATATTGCGAAACGTATGGCGGCGCGTCTTGAGCATGGACAAACACCATTGCGGACGGGAGGCCAGCTGCCAGACGGTGTTGAAATTGATCTTTGGGGGAGCAGAGAGCCCGTTGCGCGCATCCTTGTGCCGCTGTCCGAGAATCTGCAGATCCAGCGTGAGAACTAGCGCCGAACAGTTTGCCGCTTTGGCCCGGTCGATCAGATTATGCATGAACTTGCGGTCACGCATCACATAGAGCTGGAACCAGAACGGGGCGCCGCCGGTGGCCTCTGACACGTCCTCGATCGAACAGATGCTCATGGTTGAAAGCGTGAATGGAATGCCCAGCGCGCGCGCCGCTCGGGCTCCGAGCATTTCTCCATCGGGATGCTGCATGCCGCCGAAACCGGTCGGCGCTATCGCGACGGGCATCGCAACGTCTTGGCCGATCATGGTCGAGCCCAGCGAGCGGTCGGTCATGTCGACGGCAACGCGCTGGCGAAACTTTATCTTGGAAAAGTCTGTTTCGTTGGCGTTATAGGTGCTTTCCGTCCAGGAACCGGAATCGGCATAATCGAAAAACATCCGCGGTACGCGGCGCCTTGCCAGATTCTTGAGATCCCCAATCGTTTGTGCTGGAAAACCCATACGCTCCGCCTCCCATCCTGGTGCATCCTTGCGCACTCAATAGCGGGACACGGAGCGTGGGGAAAGCACGATTATGCCTTCATGGGCCGGTCTGGGTCAGTTGCCTTCGACAGAAATGCCCTGTTCGTTGAGTTCGATCTGGACGCCGTCGGGCTGAGATTCCTGCTGATAGGCATAGATGGCAAAACCAACGACCACAACGATCAGGGCGCCAAGCAGAAGATAAAGTGTATTGCGGCTCATCAAATTCTCCAAAAAATCCAAAAGACAATAGCGTATTCAATGCAGGCCCTAAACGCCGGCCGACCCGCTCGGTTCCGTATCGGGCATTAACCTTCCGTTAGCGTTCGTCGTGAAATCCGCAAATCCACCGATAGGATTCACTGTTGCTTCAGGGGTGCGCCCCATGATGCGCGATCAATTTGAGGGGCGCTCGTGGGGGAAAAGTGGATGCCGGACGGCAAGGGAATGAGCAATGCGCACGCCGTAGATGCGGCGCTCGAGGCGATGCCGTACGGGCTGTGCGTTTGGAGTGAGGATTTCAAGCTCGAATTGTTCAACGCCCGTTATGCGTGGACGTTCGGACTGGCGGCCGATGCACTCAATGCTGGCATGACTCTGCGCGATTGCTGCCGCGCCGTAATCGATGCGGGCAATTATTTCGGGTACAGCGTTGATGAACTTTATGAAGCGATGATCAGTCGCTTCGAGCGGCAAAAGCGCCGCGAGACGCCGATCCAGTATGAGCAAAATCTTCGCGACCGCAACATACGTACGACCTATACGGGCCGTGCCGGTACGGGCTGGCTGGTTACCCACGAAGATATCACCGATGCCAGCGATCACCTCACCGCGCTGTCCAAGCGAGAGGCCGACCTGGCTCAACAGGCAGTTCGATTTGAGACTGCCGTTGACAATATGGCGCACGGTCTGTGCATGATCGACGCCGACCACAGGCTGGTGATCTGCAACGCCAACTACGCCATGCTCTACGATCTTCCCGAGAGCCTACGCCAGCCCGGTACGCTTCTGACCGACATTCTCGACTACCGGTTCGAGAACGGAATGCGCCCCAAGGAAGGCCCCATGGCCTTTTTGCAGCGTCGGGTTCAAACGATCACTGATCGGAAACGCAGTGCAGACATCTGCGAGTTCGAGAACGGCCAGATCATTTCACTGGTTCACCAGCCGATGGACGATGGTGGATGGGTTGAAACCCATCAGGACATTACCGAGCAGCGGCGGTCGGAGGCCCGCATTCATCATCTGGCGCGACACGATGCTCTGACCGACCTGCCCAACCGGACGCTGTTTGCCGAAGAAATGGCCATGGCAGAATCCCGCATACGTCGCGGTGAGACCATGGCGGTGCTGTGCTTCGACCTCGACCACTTCAAGGTGATTAATGACACCCTCGGGCACGGTGTAGGCGATGCCGTTCTCAAGGAGGTTGCGGCGCGCATCAACCACGCCAAGCGTGAGCATGAATGCGCTGCCCGGCTCGGGGGCGATGAATTCTCCATGCTTGCCGGCCCGCTCAAAAGCCCCAACGACGCGGCGGCCCTCGCCGAACGCCTGGTCGCGGCCATCAGCCACCCGATGGAAATAGAGGGCCATCGTGTCATCATCGGCACTTCAATCGGAATAGCTGTGGCGCCAACTGATGGCACGGATGGCGAAACGCTGATGAAAAATGCCGACCTTGCGCTTTATCGCGCCAAGAGTGATGGCCGGGGCAATTTCCGTTTTTTTGAAAAAGGCATGGACGCGGCCATGCAGCATCGCCGCGCCATCGAAAGCGGACTGAAACTGGGTCTGACTCGCGACGAGTTCAGATTGGTTTTCCAGCCCCTCATGGACCTGGAAAACAATTCCATATCCTGCATGGAAGCCCTGTTGCGCTGGGAGCACTCGGAAATGGGTTTTATCTCGCCCGCCGAGTTCATTCCGGTCGCCGAGGAAATCGGCTTTATTGTGCAACTGGGAGAATGGGTGCTCAGACAGGCGTGCCTGGCAGCAGCAACCTGGCCCACAGATATCCGTGTCGCGGTCAATCTTTCACCCGTGCAGTTCAAGAGCCGCCGGTTGATGGAGAGTGTCCAGCAGGCCCTTGATGAGGCCTGCTTGCCTGCGAGCCGTCTCGAACTCGAGATCACCGAATCCGTCTTGCTCAGCGATTCCGATCAGACATTGGAAACCCTCCATGCCCTGCGCGCCATGGGCATTCGCATTTCGATGGACGATTTCGGAACCGGCTATTCCTCGCTCTCGTATCTGAGGGCCTTCCCGTTCGACAAGATCAAGATCGACCGCTCATTCATCGAGGACGTGGGATCCAAGGACGCCAATTTCGAGATCATCAAGGCAGTCATCGCTCTGGGCCGAAGTCTGGGCATGGCGACCACCGCAGAGGGCGTCGAAACCGAAGCTCAGCTCGACGCCGTTCGTGCCCATGGATGTGATGAAATTCAAGGCTTTCTGTTCTCCCGGCCCCTACCAGCCAAAGATGCGCTCGAACTGATTACGAGGCTAACCCCAGCCAGAGCGGTCGAGCCAAGGCTCACCAGCAACGGCTAGCTACCGGGGAACAGTTCCTGCAAATCGATCCATCCTGAATGGAGTGATGTCGATTGCGGGCTTCTCGCCGGTCATGGCCTGCGCCAGCAGATGTCCGGTGGCCGGGCCGAGGGTGAAGCCATGATGGGCATGGCCAATGCCGACCCACAGACCGCGATGTTTGGGCGCTGGCCCGATGATCGGCATCATGTCAGGCGTGCAGGGGCGAGCCCCTTTCCACGGTTGCGGGTCGAGCCGTTCCCCGAGCGGGAAAAGCGCCCGCGCTTTGGCCTCGGCACGGCCGAGCTGGATAGGGCTGGGCGCTGCGTCGCGCAGCGCGAACTCGGCACCTGTCGTCAAGCGAACCCCGTTTTCCATCGGCGCAAGGCAGTAGCCGACTTCGGCATCGATCAGCCAGTTGTTGAGCGTAGCGCCGCCCTGCGTTCCGTAGTGCATGTGGTAGCCGCGCTTGACGAACAGCGGTAGGCGATAACCCAATGGCTCAAGGACTTCAGGAGCCCACGGACCCAGGGTCACCACGACTTCACGGGCGGTGTAGCGCGTATCGGCGACTGTAGCCGTCCAATTGTCGCCGTCCTGCTCGAGACCCGTTGCCTCTCCGCCAAGAAAATGGCCACCCATCGATTTGTACAGCTCGAAATATTTGGCAACCAGTGCGCCCGGATTGCGGACCGTCCACGGATCGGTCCAGTGGATCGCTCCGGCCAGCTTTTCGGTGAAATCGGGTTCGATCCGTGCCATTTCCACGCCATCCACCACGCGATGGTTGATGCCATAGAGTTCGAGATCCTTTTTCGCCTTGGCGGCTTCAGCCTTGAGCTTGTCGTCTGTCCTGAACGCCAGGTACCAACCCTTCTTGATAACCAGATCTTCCGCGCCGGCCGCAGAGATCAGGTCGGAATGCTCATCGATCGACCGGGCGATCAGCGGCGCATAGCTCCTGACCACATGGCTGTAGTGGTTGGGCGAGGATTCCCACCAATAACGCATCAGGGCAGGGGTGACCTTGGGCAGCGCGAACGGGTCGTAGCGTGCCGCGGTGGACAGATGCAGGCCCACCTGCATCAGCGTCGCAAGATCGCGCGGGAAGGCGTGCGGGCGTACGCCTTCCCGCTGGATGATCCCGGCATTGCCAAACGAGGTCTCCCGACCGGGCGCGTTCTTGTCGATGAGCAATACGCTCCGGCCGCGCCGAAGCAGGTGAATTGCAGTCGATACGCCGACGATGCCGGCACCGATGACGATGACGTCCTGAGCCATGGTCAGACTTTCCAGAGCTTGTGTTTGATGACCTGCGCCAAGCGCAGGTCATTTTCAATTATTGTGAATTGCCGCCGGTCGCCGCGGCCTTTTCTTCGTCCCACCACCAGACATCGGGAAACCCGATTGAGAACTCCGGCAGGGTTTCAGGATGACTGAACCGGTCCCAGCGCGCCGTGCGGGCGTAGGTGATCGTATAGCTGGGAACGACATTGTTCATGGCCAGCAACACACGATCGAGGGCATGTGTTGCCGCAACCAGTGTCTCGCGGTCCGGTGCCAGGACGATCTTTTCGATCAGCGCGTCAACCCCGGGGTCCGAAATACCCGCGTAGTTTTGCGAGCCCTGCTCATCGGCCGATGAAGAACCCCAGAAATAGCGCTGCTCGTTGCCGGGGGAGAGCGACTGGGCCCAACGGGTGTAGATCACGTCATAATCGAACGAGCGGACCAGATTTGTGTATTGGGGGGTATCGACCACCCGCAGCGTTACGTTGGCGCCGATCGCATTGAGGTTGTCGGCCCAATGCAGCGCTACCGGCTCGATTGTATTGTCGTACGACAGGATCTCGAAGCTGAACTGCTCGCCGTTCGCGTCGACCAGTTGTGTTCCTTCAAGTGTGTATCCTGCTTCATTGAACAGCCGCAGGGCCTCCTGCAAATTCGCACGAAGTGCTTCCTCGCTGCCCCCGGTCGGATTGGCAAAGCGTGCATCAAATACCGATGCCGGAATGAGATCACGGACCTCCTCGAGAATTTCAAGCTCAAGCCCGGTTGGCGGTCCATCGGGCGCAGCAAGATCAGTGCCGAAGAAATAGGAATCGATGCGCTGGTACTGTTCGTAGAACAGCGTCCGGTTCAATTCCTGGAAGTCGAAAGCGTAATTCAGCGCCTCACGAACCCGCGGGTCCTGGAACTTCTCCTTACGCTGGTTGGGCACGAAGCCCCACATAACGCCGGAGGCATTATAGCCATTCTCGAACGTCTCAAGCACTACGCGATCGTCATTGACGGCCGGGAAGTCATAGCCTGTCGCCCAGCGCCGAGCGATGTTTTCCGTCCACCAGTCGAATTCATCGGCCTTGAAGGCCTCAAACATCACCGTGGTGTCGCGGAAATACTCGATACGGTACTCATCGAAATTGGACGTTCCCACATTGACCGGTTCGTCGGCGCCCCAATAGTCGGGATCGCGCGTGTATGTGACTGTCCGGCCAGCGTCGAAGCTGGAAAGTGTGTAAGGACCCGATCCCATGGGCAATTCAAGAGTGGATGCCCCGATGTTTCGGGGTTCTCCCTCGGCATTCTCGCCTTCCCACCAGTGTTTGGGAAGGACCAGAAGCTGGCCCATGATTGAAGGCAGTTCGCGGTTCCCGGCCTCGCTGAAAAAGAACGTGATTTCACCCTCGCCGGTGATTTCAGCATCTTCGACCGAGGCATAATATTCCGCATAGATCGGAGAAATCTCCATCACCTGCTCGAAGCTCCAGAGCACATCCTCAGCGGTGACCGGTTCGCCATCCTGCCAGCGGGCGCGCGGATTGAGCCGGAAGGTGACAGAGGAAAAATCATCGGGGTAACTGAACGCTTCGGCCAGAAGCCCGTAGGCGACAGAGTTTTCATCGGCGCTTTGCGTGGTCAGCGTCTCATAGACCAGCCCCAGGCCCGTTGCCGATTCACCCTGCGGAAGGATGGGGTTGAACGTGTCAAATCCGCCCAGTGCCGGAAGCCGCACCGTGCCGCCCTTTGGGGCATTGGGATTGACGTAGTCGAACATCTCGAAGCCGGCTTCGTATTTCGGAGTGCCATCAAGGGCAATGGCATGCACCCAATTCGCATCATCCTGCGCAACAGCCGCGCCGGAAAGCGACAGTGTGGTCAGCAAGGCGGTGGCAAAAGCAAACGTCTTCATGGCGTTAATCCCCTCTCGAGGCGAAGCTGGTTTCGTGTTGATCTTAGTGCGCTTTACTCAAAAGTGGATACCACTTTTGCGGGAGCGCGCCGTGCGCGGTGCAAGTTTCGTGCGCCAGGGCAATGGCACGCGCGATAATATCTTATCCGATGGCCACATCGAGGGCGGCTGCCAGCAGCGTGCAGGTGTAGGGATGCTCGGGAGCGGTAAATAGCGCTTCGGTTTGAGCTTGTTCGACGATCTTGCCATTCTGCATCACGATAATCTCGCTGGCGATGGCCCGCACGACCTTAAGATTGTGGGAAATAAAAATATAGGTCAGCCTGTGGCGCAACTGCAGGTCGCGCAGGAGTTTGACGATTTGCGCCTGCACGCTCATGTCGAGCGCCGAGGTCGGCTCGTCGAGTACGATGAATTTGGGTTCGAGGATTAGCGCGCGGGCTATTGCGATGCGCTGCCGCTGACCGCCGGAAAATTCATGCGGATAGCGATGCCGCATTTCCGGCTCGAGCCCGACCTCGGCCATAACGGCCTTGACCTTCTCATCGCGTTCCTGCGCCTTGATGTTGGGAAAATGAACCGCCAGCCCTTCGGCGATGATGTCGCCAACGCTCATGCGCGGAGAAAGCGAGCCGTAGGGATCCTGAAAGACCACCTGCATGTCGGCGCGATAGCGCCGCATGGCACGTGACCGCTTCCCGGTGATGTCGTCACCCAGGAAAACGATCCGCCCCTCAGATGAAATGAGACGGAGCATGGCGAGCCCCAGCGTCGTTTTTCCCGATCCGGATTCTCCCACCACGCCCAGCG
>SWCE01000883.1_pt1 | contig 65723 bp, 54 predicted proteins | sample 4690061 | NCBI WGS metagenome assembly SWCE01 (sample SAMN10267279, study PRJNA491770) | bioreactor metagenome | isolation source: DHS bioreactor inoculated with subseafloor sediment | place: Japan: off Shimokita Peninsula | collected 2012-10
CAAAGCTCTTCTAAGCATTGCAGGGCACCATAGAATCTCCCACAGCGGCTTCGTGGCCCCTTCCATACCAACGATCGATGTTATGGGAGGCAGAAGGGCCTTTGTACAGACCTGTCGCGATATTGTTTCGTCGACAACCAACGAGATCAGTCTGTCACAACAACGCCGCCAGCCGCGCCAGACCTTTTTCCACCCGATTGTCCCAACGCACCGCGCAGTTCAACCGCAAGCAGGACGAGAACTTGTTGCCGGTGGAGAACAATGATCCCGGCGCGAAACTCACCCCCTCCTGCAAGGCCTGTTCCGCCAGCACCGTGGTATCGATCTGCCCGGGCAGTTCCACCCACAGTACGAACCCACCCGCCGGACGGCTGATCCGGGTCCCATCCGGAAACAACTGCTCCACCCGCGATGTCATTCGCGCCACCGCCTTGGCGTGTTCGCCGCGCAGCTGCCGCAGGAAGCGGTCGTAATGGCCCCGCTCCAGATAGCGCGCCATCGCCAGTTGCGAGGCCGTCGCCACCGATACCGTATTGATGAACTGCAGATACTCGGCGCGCCGCTGCTGACCGCCAGGCACCAGCCAGCCCACCCGCAGCCCCGCGGACAGTGTCTTCGAAGACGACGCACAATAGTAAACCAGCCCGTCCCGGTCCCAGCTTTTCACCGGCCGCGGGCGCGGCCCGAACAGCGGCAGATCACCGTAAATATCGTCTTCCACCAGAGGCACGCGATGTTGGCTCAACAATGACAGCAACGCTTGCTTGTCCTGATCGGAAAGACACGATCCCAAAGGATTGGCGAAGTTGGTGACCAGCACGCAGGCTTTCACCGGCCAGCGCTCCAGCGCCACGGCCAACGCCTCCAGGGAAATCCCCTGCCGCGGGTCGGAAGGAATCTCGAGTGCTTTCAGTCCCAGCGATTCCAGCACCTGCAGCAGCCCGTAATAGGTGGGCGATTCCACCACCACCGTATCACCGGGTTTGGTCAGCAGCTTCAGTGCGATGGTCACCGCCTCCTGGCAACTGTTGGTGATCAGCACCTGGTCCGGCGACACCGGACATTGCAGCGCCACCAGACGACGGGCAATGGCCTGACGCAGTTCCAGGGCGCCCGGAGGAAATTCATACCCGACACAACGGCGCCGCTGCTCCCGCAGTACCGAATGGAAGGCCCGCTCGATCGCCGTTACCGGCATGAAATCCGGATCCGGCACCGCCGCCCCGAAATTCACCAGCGACGGATCATTGACCGCCTGAATCAGCTCCAGCACCCGGTCCTGGCCACTCACCGCCCTGGGCCGGGTAGTGGCGCGACGCATTCGCGGCGCATCGAAACGGGCCGGCGGCCGCGACACGTAATAACCGGATCGGGGGCGCGCCTCCAGCACACCACGCTGTTCCAGTTCACGGCAGGCGCTCACCGCCGTGGCCACGCTGACATTATGCTGATGACTCAATCTGCGCACCCCCGGGAGGCGCTGGCCAACGTCGTAGACACGCTTTTCAATCAGCGCCTGCAACTGGTCGGCCAGTTGGTGATAAAGGGTCATGCCAGCGTTCTCCATTTCAGGCGACGTGCTCGGGCAGTCCACATCACTGGCACAGATGGCCCAGACCAAAACTGTACCGGTTCAAATTGATGTTTTTATATCTGTACCCCCCACCCCGCGCAAGCTTAATCTGGCCGTCCTTAGAGCCTGTTTAAGAAGGTCACATGGGATATTGGGAAACATTACTGCCCCTGGCCGGATTCGTGACGGTGATGACCGGCACCCCCGGCCCCAACAATCTGATGCTGATGGCCTCCGGCGCCAACGCCGGATTCCGCCGCTCGCTGCCGCATATCATGGGCATTCTGGTTGGCTGTCAGATTCTGCTGTTGTGCGTGGCACTGGGGCTGGGGCAACTGCTGACCCGCTTTCCGCAGCTGTCGCTGACACTGCGCGTTCTCGGCCTGCTGTTTTTGCTCTATCTGGCCTGGCAGTTGGTACGGCACCGTCATACGCCTCTGCGTGGCGATCACCGCGGCGCGCCACTGACGTTCTGGCAGGCCGCCCTGTTCCAATGGGTCAATCCCAAAGCCTGGATGATGATGGTCACCGCCGTGGCCACCTATACCGATCCGGTGCATTTCTCCGCCAGCCTGACGCTGGTGGCATTGTGTTTCTTCTTTCTCGGACTGCCGCTGATTTCACTGTGGAATCTTGGTGGCGTGGCCCTACAGGGCTGGTTGCAACACGGGCGGAGACTGGGCCGCTTCAATCTGGCCATGGCGGCCTTGCTGTTGCTGTCGCTCTACCCCACTTTCATGTCGTGATGCCAAGGCCCGCCGCCTGACGTACACTGGCCTGATCGTCGAATCAGTCCTGGGAACCTGGCATGCAAAACGGCCTGATGGTGCTGCACAGCAACCGTCTGGAAACGCTGACCGATCTGCTTATCGAGTGGCTGGGACGCTATCCGCTGGCGCCGCTGGAAACGGAAACGGTGCTGGTGCAATCCAACGGCATGGCGCAATGGCTCAAGCTCAAACTGGCCGCGCCCGACGCTCTCGGCATCGCCGCCGGCACCCGCTTTCAAATGCCCGCCCGCTTTCTTTGGAGCGCCTACCGCACCGTGCTCGGCGAAGATCGGGTGCCGCGCACCTCACCGTTCGATAAGTCGAGACTGCTGTGGCGGCTCTACCGGCTGCTGCCGATATTACTGGACGATGATCGCTTCGGCCCGTTGCGTCATTTTCTGGCCGACGACACCGACGGCCGCAAACGCCACCAACTGGCGGAACGATTGGCCGACCTGTACGACGCTTATCAGGTCTACCGGGCGGACTGGCTGGCGGACTGGGAACAGGGAGAGGATCGATTGCGGCGTTCCGATGAACGGGCGCTGTTCGATGACTTTCCGGAAAGCCAGCGCTGGCAGGCACATCTGTGGCGAGCGGTACTGGCGGACATGAACGAAACGCAAACCGCTCTCAGCCGCAGCGCCATTCACAATGCCTTCGTTTCCGCTCTGCGCAACGGCGAGTGTCCTCCGGGGTTGCCGCGCCGGTTGGTGATTTTCGGTATCAGCGCCCTGCCGCAACAAGGATTGGAGGCACTGGCGGCCCTCAGCAGCCATTGTCAGATCCTGATGTTGGTACAGAATCCCTGCCGCCATTACTGGGCGGATATCGTCGAGGACCGGCATCTGCTGCGCCGGCAGTTGGAGCATCGCAAACGGCATCTGACCGCCCTGCCGGAAAATCGCGTCAACCCGCTGCTCGCCGCCTGGGGCAAACAGGGCCGGGACTTTATCGGTTTGCTTTACGACCACGACGATCCAGACAGCTACCGCGCCGCCTTCCACAATCAAATCGATCTGTTCGAAGACAGCGAGCCGGAGACGCTGCTGCAACAATTGCAGCATGACATTCTCGAACTGGAACCACTGCCCGAACGCGACCAGCGCCCTGCTCTGCGGGCGGACGACTCACTGCAATTCCGTATCGCCCACAGCGCCCAGCGGGAAGTGGAGATTCTTCAGGACGCACTGCTGGAAAGGTTCGCACACGACCCGGACCTCAAGCCGCGCGACGTCATCGTGATGGTGCCGGACATCGAGGCCTACGCGCCGCACATCGATGCCGTGTTCGGCCGCCTGGATCCCGGCGATCCCCGCTACCTGCCCTATACGCTCAGCGACCGCAACGCCGGCGCCGCCTCGCCCCTGGCCCAGGCGGTGGAGGCGGTATTGCATCTGCCGCAATGGCGCTTCACTGCTTCGGATATTCTCGATCTGCTCGACGTGCCGGCAGTGCGACGCCGCTTCGGCATCGAAGAGAGCGCCTTGCCGCAACTGACGCAATGGATCGAACAGGCCCGCATTCGCTGGGGGCTGGACGCGGAACAACGGCACAGTCTCGACGTTCCCGGCTTCGAACAAAACAGCTGGGCGTTTGGTTTGAAACGGATGCTGGCCGGCTATCTGCTCGGCGACGCCCCGGCCTGGCGCGGCATCGAGCCGCTTGACGAGGTGGCGGGCCTGGGCGCGGAACTGGCCGGCCGGCTGGCGCGTCTGCTGGACACCCTGCAACGGCATTGGCGGGCGATGCGCGAACCCGCCGACGTTCAACAATGGCAGGCCCGTTTCACCGCCCTGCTGGACGATCTGTTCGCACCGGACAGTGCCGAGGACCAAGCCCTGGATGCCGGTCTGAGGGACGCCCTCAGTGATTGGCTGGCGGCCTGCGAGGAAGCGGACTTCGCCGGCCCCCTGCCGCTGACCGTGGCGCGCCGGCCGCTGCTGGATGCCCTTAATGCCGAGAGCCTGTCACAGCGTTTCATGGCCGGGCGCATCAATTTCTGTACGCTGATGCCGATGCGTGCCATCCCCTTCCGGCATGTCTGCTTGCTCGGCATGAAGGACGGCGACTACCCCCGCCAACAGCAACCAATGGACTTCGATCTGATGCGGCAATGGGGGCGCTACCGTCCCGGCGACCGCTCGCGCCGCGACGACGATCGCTATTTGTTTCTGGAGGCCCTGCTCAGCGCCCGCGACGGCCTGTACATAAGCTGGACCGGCCGTAATGTCCGTGACAACAGTGAACGGCCGCCGTCGGTGCTGGTGGCGCAGTTGCGCGACTATCTCAATCAGCGCTGGCGGAGCGCCGATAACGGTCGTGATGTGGCGGACCAGTTGACCGTGCAGCATCCGCTGCAACCTTTCAGCCGCCGCTACTTTGATGCCGACGATAATCTGACCACCTACGCCGATGAATGGCGCCCCCTGCACGCCCACGACGAAACGACGGGGGAAGACAATCCCTTGCCGCTGCCACCGCTGGAAAACAATGAGCCGGTCAGTTGCGCCGCGCTCGGGCGTTTTCTCAAGCAGCCGGTGGCCCACTTCTTCGAGCAAAGACTGAAAGCCCAGCTCCGACAGGACAGCCATAACCTCGACGACACCGAGCCGTTCAGTGTGCAGGGGCTGGAGCGCTGGCAGTTGCAGGACCAGTTGCTCGGCGAGGCACTGCGCGCCGGGCCGGACCAGGCCAGCGAGGCCATGCGCGCCACGCTGGAACGCCTGGCCGGCAGTGGCGCGTTGCCACTGGCGCCTTTCACCGAGGGCAGCCGCGCCACCTTGCTGATGCCGTTGCGCCGCCCCCTGCAGCAGTACTTCCTGTTGCTGGCACAAAGTGGCGCGCTGCAACCGCAACAGGAAATCCAGCTCGACGCCGGCGGCCTGCCGCTGGAAGACTGGCTGGTGGACCTGCGCGGCGAGGCCTCCCAGCCGCGACGGCTGGTACTGAAAACCAGCCGTCTGCAAGGCTCTCTGGAGAAGCTGACCACCGACTGGGTCATACACCTTGCCGCCTGCGCCAGCGGCCACGCCCTGACCACGCAAATTCAGGGACAGGACGGCCTGTACAGCCTCGCGCCAATGGACCCGGCCACCGCGCGGGAACGGCTCGACGCCATCGGCCGGGCCTGGCAGCAGGCCCTGTGCGAACCGTTACCCATTGCCTGTGCCACCGCCTTCGCCTGGCTGGCCGGAGAGGAAAAAGACAAAGGCGAGGCCGAGGCCCGCAAGGTCTTCGAGCCTGGTTTCAACAGCGACGGTGAACAATTCCGGGAGCCGGCCATCGCCCGTGCCTGGTCCGGCTTCGACGCCATGTTGGCGGTGCGGCATGACGACAAGCCGGCCTTCCGTCACTGGACCGAACAGCTCTACGCGCCGCTCTACCAACAGGCGCAATGGACTGAACAGGGAGGGCCGGTCGCATGAGCCAGCCACGCCCGCTGCCGCTCACTTTCCCATTGCACGGCACGCGCCTGATCGAAGCCAGTGCCGGCACCGGCAAGACCTTTACCCTGGCGGCCCTGTATCTGCGGCTGGTGCTGGGGCACGGCGGCCAGGCCGCGTTCCGCCAACCCTTGCTGCCGCCGGAAATCCTGGTGGTGACCTTCACCGAAGCCGCCACCGAGGAACTGCGGGAGCGAATCCGCGACCGGCTTGCGGAAGCAGCGCGGGTGTTCGCCGACCCCCAGGCGCACAAACCCGATGTCATTCTCCAAGGTTTGCTGGACGACTACGCCGACGACGAGCAACGCCGCCATTGCGCGCAACGGTTGAACGCCGCCGCCCAGTGGATGGATGAAGCCGCCATTTACACCATTCATGGTTTCTGCAACCGCATGCTCAAACAACATGCGTTCGATTCCGGCAGTTTGTTCAGCCTGGAACTGCAGGAAGACGCCAGTGACGAACAGCAGCTCGCCGCTTGCGACTACTGGCGTAACGTCATAGCAGGGTTCCCGGTGAGCGCCGCCAATGCACTGCAAGCCAGCAAGCTGGGCCACCCGGAAGCCCTGCTGGCGCAATGCCGTCCGCTGCTGGGCCTCGGTGGCACCGATCCCGACACGCTGCCGGAAAGCGTACAACGCTGGCTCGATGCTAGTGGCCCGCAAGCGGCGCTGGAGCAAAGCGCTCGCGCCACCCTCAACGCCGAGTTGCCGGCGCTGTTCGACTGGGTGCGCAGCGCCCGCGACAACAAATGGCTCAACGGCAACAGTTACCGCGCCAGCAGCCTGCCCGGCATGCTGCTGACTCTGGAACGCTATGCCGCCGGCGAGGTACTGAGCGACAAGGACTACGACACTCTCTCACGCTTCTCCACAACGGGCATGAAGCTGACCAAGAAAGGCGAGGAACATCGCCCCGGCTTCGCCTTTTGTGATCAGCTGGATCAGGTCCTGGAGCAACGGGAACAAACAGCGTTGCCGCGCACCGACCTGCTCGCCCACGCCGCCGCCTGGATCGGTAAACGAGTGGACCGGATGCGCCGGCAAACCGCCACCATGGGGTTTGACGATATGCTGAGCCGTCTCCACGGCGCCCTGCATGGCGACAACGGAGCGCGGCTGGCGCAGGTGATCCGGGATCAGTTCCCGGTGGCGCTGATCGACGAATTCCAGGACACCGATCCCACCCAGTACGGCATTTTTTCAGCGTTGTATCAGCACCGCGACGACACCGGCTGGTTCATGATCGGCGACCCCAAGCAGGCCATCTACGCCTTCCGCGGCGCCGACGTGTTCACCTACCTGCAAGCCCGGCGCGCCACCGAAGGGCATCACTACACCCTGGGCCGGAATTTCCGTTCGGCGACGCCGATGGTGGCGGCGGTGAACCGCTTGTTCGAGTACAGCCAGGACACCCACGGCGATGTCTTCATGATGGACAACGCCATTCCTTTCGAAGCGGTGGAAGCCCAGGGGCGCAAGGATACGCTGCTGGTGGACGGCGAAATAAAATCCGGCGTCACGCTCTGGGTGGAAGACAGCGACAAAGCCATTTCCTCCGGCGTGTATCGGCAACACCAGGCGGCCCGTTGCGCCACCGAGATCACCCACCTGCTCAACGGTGCCGGACAAGGTGTCACCGGCTTCCGCGAGGGCCAGCGCTTCACGCCTTTGCGCCCCCGTGATATCGCCGTGCTGGTGCGTGATCGCACCGAGGCCAGGGCCATTCGCGACGCCCTGCTCGCCCGGGGCGTGCGCAGCGTTTACCTGTCCGACCAGGACTCCGTGTTCGCGCAACCGGAAGCCCAGGATCTTTTGTTGATTCTGCGCGCCTGCGCCAGCCCGGAATCCGATGTGCGCGTGCGCAGCGCCCTGGCCTCCGGCACCCTGTCATTGCCCTACCAGGAACTGGACCGTATCAATCGGGATGAGGTGCGCTGGGAAGCCATGGTCAATCGCTTCCACGGCTATCGCGAACAATGGCGGCAACAGGGTGTGTTGCCAATGTTCCGGGGACTGCTTATGGACTTCTCGGTGCCGGCACGGTTGCAGCGCAGTCTCGACGGGGAGCGCGCCTTTACCAATCTGTTGCACCTTGCCGAGCTGCTGCAACAGGCCGCCACCCAGTTGGACGGCGAGCAGGCCTTGATCCGCTATCTGGAGGACACCGTCAACGATCAGCGCGGCAGCAACAACGACAGCATTCTGCGCCTGGAAAGCGACGATGACCGGGTCAAGGTGATCACCATTCATAAGTCCAAGGGCCTGGAATACCCGGTGGTCTATCTGCCCTTCATTTGCAGTTTCCGCGCGGCGGAAAAGAGCAAGCCGCCCCTGCGTTATCACCGTAAGGGGCAGGACAACGCCCATCTCGTCGTCTCACTGGAACCGGACGACGACATCGAACGTCTCGCCGATCACGAGCGTCTGGCCGAGGACATGCGATTGCTCTACGTGGCGCTGACCCGGGCCTGTCACAGCTGCACCCTGGGCCTGGCGCCCTATGCCAAGGGCCGCGCACAACAAAACCAGCTGCCACGCAGCGCCATCGGCCGGCTGTTGTTCGGCCCCCAGGGCGTGGCCAATGATCAATTGCTGGCCGCGCTGGGCCCTTTGAGCGACGACGCCATCACGGTAATACCCGCGCCGCCCGGCAATGACGAGGTCTATCAGCCGGTCAATACGGTGGTCCGGCTGCGCGAACCGGAAATTTTTCCCAGACATCCGCGCACGCCCTGGTGGATCGCCAGCTACAGCGCCCTGCGACAAATGGAAGAACCGCTCGCTCCCGCCGACGCCCGCGCCGATCAACTGGCGGAAACCGGACCGGAGCCCGTGCAGAAACCGATGATGGAAACCGCCACCGCGGGGGTGCACGCGTTTCCCCGCGGCGCCCTGCCCGGCACCTTGCTGCACGATTTGCTGGAGCATGCCGCCAACCAGGGATTCCGGACCTGTCTGGACGCCCCGGAAGAGATGGACAAAAGAGTCCGCCAGCAACTGGAAGCCCGCCACTGGCAAGACCACAACACCACAGCAATGCAATGGTGGCGCCGGACTTTGACGACGCCCCTGCCGCTACAACAGGAACGGATACGTCTGGCGGACCTGGATCGGCCGGTGGCGGAAATGGAATTTCTGCTGCCCGCCGAACAGGTGCCGGTGACACGGCTGGATACGCTGATCCGCGAGCATCTCTATCCCGGACAGCCACGGCCGCGCCTGGAAGCCGATACCCTGAACGGCATGCTCAAGGGCTTCATGGATCTGGTGTTCGAGCACAGGGGCCGCTATTACGTGCTGGACTATAAATCCAATTGGCTTGGTCCGGACGATGACGCCTATGGCGACGACGCTTTGATCGAGGCGTTGCTGGAGCATCGTTACGAAGTGCAGTACGCGCTGTATCTGCTGGCGCTGCACCGTTTACTGCGCAGCCGCCTCGGTAACGACTATCATCCGGATGCCCATCTGGGGGGCGCCGTCTACGTCTTTCTACGCGGTCTCGGCGCGCCCTCCGCCGGCACCGTTTTCAGCGCCGCGCCGACCGCGCTGGTGGAAGCTCTGGACCGGCTGTTCCTGGGAGACGCTCATGCGAAGTGATGGACAGGGCGATCTGTTCGCCGCCGTCGACTGGCAAGATGCCCTGGAGCAAATGCGCGATCAAGGGCAGTTACGGGATCTGGATGTGGCGGTGGCGCGGTTTCTGCACCAGCAGGCTCCGGACGCTGATCCGGCGGTCCTGGTGATCGCCGCGCTCACCAGCGCGCAGCTGGCGGCGGGACATCTGTGCCTGGACCTGGACGAACCGGAGTTGGCCCAACGACTATGGCCTGCCGGCATGCCGGACAGTCTGGTGCCAGTATTGCCGCCGGACCCGCCACGGTGGCACGCGCTGCTGCAAGCCAGTGAACTGGTTGGCGAGGGCCCCGGTCAGCCCCTGGTGCTGGACGGTTCCCGTCTCTACCTGCATCGCAACTGGACCCAGGAGGTCAAGGTCGCCGACTTGCTGCTGGCACGGCTACGGCACGAACCCTCCACTCCCCCGGGCGACACTCTGGCGAAGCTGTTCGTCGACGGCGATGACGAGGTGGACTGGCAACAGGTGGCCTGCGCCCTGGCCACCCGTGCCCGCCTGACAGTGATCACCGGCGGCCCCGGTACCGGCAAGACCACTACCGTGGTGCGTCTGCTGGGTTTGCTGCAAAGCCTGGCGCTGGAACAGGGGCACGCCCTGCGTATTCGTCTGGCCGCTCCCACCGGCAAGGCCGCCACCCGGCTGACACAGTCCATCGGCGATCAGGTGGCGCGGCTGCCGCTGCCGGAAACCGTTCGCTCAGCCATTCCCACCGAGGTCAGCACCCTGCACCGTCTGCTCGGTACCCGTCCTGACAGCCGCCGCTTCCGTCATCATCGCCATAACCCACTGCACGCGGATCTGGTGGTGGTGGACGAAGCCAGCATGATCGACATGGAAATGATGGCCAGTCTGCTCGACGCCCTGGATGCCAACACCCGGCTGGTGCTGCTGGGCGACAAGGACCAACTGGCCAGCGTGGAAGCCGGCGCGGTGCTCGGTGACCTTTGCCGCGACGCCGACCAGGGCGGCTACGACGAGGCCACGGTGGACTTCATTCAACAGAGCTGCGGCGCCGACCTGACCGCCTGGCGCGGTGAAGGCGGCCCATTGGCGCAACAGACCGCCATGCTGCGGCGCAACTGGCGCTTCCGCGACAGCCCCGGCATCGGTGCATTGGCCCAGGCGGTGAATCAAGGTGATAGCCGGAGTGTCGCCAGCGCTTTCCGGCAACATACGGATCAACTGCAACGTGTGGATCTGCGCCGCGATCCCCATTATCCGCACCGTTTCCTGATCGACGGCACGGCCTCGCATCCGGGGTTGAAAACGCTGCTCCTCGAAGCGGCCAACACACCGGACAGGGACGAACTGGATAGCTGGGCCGCCCGGCTGCTGCTCCGGTTAACCGAGCGGCAGTTGTTGAGCGGCTTGCGTGGCGGCCCTTTCGGCGTCATCGAGCTGAATCAGCAACTGACCCGGCAACTGCACCGGCAGGGTCTGGCGGACGAGCACGAATGGTATCCGGGTCGTCCGGTAATGCTTACCCACAACGATTACCAGCTTGGTCTGATGAACGGCGACGTTGGCCTGACCCTGGCCCACCCGGATGGCCTGAGAGTGGCATTTCCGTTACCGGATGGCCGCATCAAGTGGGTATTGCCGAGCCGACTGGGCGGCGTGGAAACGGTCTACGCCATGACCGTGCACAAATCCCAGGGCTCGGAGTTCCGACATACTCTGCTGATTCTGCCGGACCGGCCGCATCCACTGCTGACCCGGGAGTTGATCTATACCGCCGTGACCCGGGCGCGGGAAACCTTCACCCTGCTCGAATGCGGCCCGGGCACGGTGCTGAATCACGCGGTCGCCCGTCGCACCTGGCGCGCCTCCGGACTGTGGCAGCGATTGAACAGGGAGTACGGACACTAACGTATCGCGGCCCATTATCCTCTGAACAAAAAAAGGGCGGCTTACGCCGCCCTCTCTGGTCACACCGGACATCCCTGTCCGTTCAGACGCTTACTCCTTGAACTGCGGTTCGGACTGCTCGGTATCGACGAAGATCTCCGCGCGACGATTCCGCGCCCGACCTTCGCGAGTGTCGTTGGATTCCGCCGGGCGGGTTTCACCGAAGCCCTTGGTGGTGATCTTGGAACCATCCACTTTGTAATCCTGGATCAGACGATCCTTCACCGCCTGGGCACGACGCTCGGACAGACCCTGGTTGTATTCCGCCGGGCCGGTGCTGTCAGCATGGCCTTCCACGCGGATGGAACCGCTTTCGCCTTTGTTCAGGTTGTCCGCGGCCTGACGGACTTCGTCATTGAACTGGGCGCCGATATCCGCTTTGTCGAAGCCGAAGTAAATCACGTTCATGCTCTGATCGCTGACCGTGTCGTATTTCTGACAACCGCGCTCATCCACCACGGCACCGGCCGGGGTATCCGGGCAGGCATCGCGATCATCCGGCACGCCATCGCCGTCCTGATCGCCAATCACCGGTTCCGGCTCCGGTTCCGGTGCGGCATGAGCGGTGCTTACACCGAACAGAACGTTAACCGCGGCGTAAACCTGGCCGGTCCAGAAATCCCGATCCGCCGCATAGGCCTGACGGGTGCCCAGATCCAGCAGGATGCGATCAGCGAAGGCGCGCTGAATACCAACTTCCACCCCGGTCATGAAGGCGTGCTGCTTATCGCCTTTATCGCCGGTAGCGTTGTCGTTGAGGCTTTCCAGTACCAGGTCGCCCATGTTGAAACCGGCATAAGGTTCAAAACCCAGGAAGCTGGTGCCGTTCATGTGGTAACGCAGGCTGGCGAAATAGCTCTGCACATCCCAGCGGGCGCCGGAATCGTAATCGCTTTCCACGTCACCATCGGCTTCTTCGTACCAGGCCTGGATGGACCAGTTGGGGTTGAAGCGCCAGCCAAGCTGGCCGCCATAGAACCAGTTGTCTTCACCGCCATCGACATCTTCACCGAAGGCTTCGTTGTCGTAAAAGAAATAATGGCTGGCGTTGGCGCCGATGTATCCATAAGTGTCCGGTACGTTTTCGGCGAAGGCAGGGGCGGCAATCATCATCGGGGAGATGAACGCCGCTGCGAGCAATCTTTCTTTCATGGCAAGCTCCTATCGGTACAAATCGATCCACAATGGGATCAATGTAGAGCCGCCATCGTCTGATGAGGATAGACAAACGTAAATATTGTGGAAAAGTGGAACTTTTTTTACCTCATCTAACATTCCCTAAGCGTTCAGTTTCAAATGACCTTCCAGGGAGAAGGTCATTTATTACTAGAAAAAACAAAAAACTAATTATAACGACCTATGAATTATTTTTTAATCCACTGCCCGTCCGGAGTTTTGACGTATTCCCCTCCGGCGGTTTTTTCGATGGCCTTCTGACCGGCCAGATTGGCTACCTGCTCCAGTGTGATGCCGTTCTGACGGGCGATGCGTTCATAGGCCTGGCGCCGTTTTTCATTGACTTCCGATACCAGTTGCACCGCTTCCGGCGTTGCCTTCACCACCCCCAGATAGCCATTGGGCTGCTCGCCCACCAACCCCTGGGTTTTGGCCTGGTCCAACTCCAATGCGAAGGCGCTCCCCGCCATTGTCAGCGCCGTCACCATCAGCGCGACTTTGATTATCTTCATCATGCCTTGCCTCCCTCATTTTCCTGGCAAGCGTTAAAACAGATCGTCGTTCTGTTCGAACAACGCATCGATGTCTTTTTCCACCTTCAACCGGATTTCGTGATCAATTTTCACATTCAGGTTGATGGTGATCGGTTCCTTGGGCGCTTCCAGTGCCACCCGGGGCGTACAGGCCATCAGCGGCAACATCAGAGCCGTCAACAACAGGCCTCGCCCTCCCCGATTGATTTTCATTGTGTGCTCTCCATCGGCGTCCGATTCATGATCTCATCGGTGATCTGATCACCGATGCGCAGGCTGCGCAACAGGTCCCTGACATTTTCCTTGTGTGTGTAATTAAAGACCACGGGCAAGCGATTTTGTTGCGGGTTAATGCCCTCGATGGTGACCGCCGCGTCCAGCCAGCCGCTGTCCTCCATATCCAGCTGTGCAAAAAAGCGACTGATCAACAACGGGTTCAATGAATCCAGTGCCAGCCCCACCGCCTGATTGGATTGCGCCATGGCCTGGACCGCCGAGGTCATTGGCACTTCCAGGGACAAAGGGCCTTCATTGGACAAGCGCCCGCCCCGCACCGCCATGCTGTTGCGCGACAAACGCAGCGGTAGATAGCCGCCCACCGTACCGGACAACGATACCGCCGGCTCATTCTGCAACGCCGCCACCTGGTTCAGGTCAATACCGGTCACCACCACCGTCTGCCACTGATCCGACGGCCACTGCAACTTCGGCGCCAGCACTTCACCGCCGAGCACCTCGGCTCGGATATCGCTGAAACGCCAGACCTCCAGATCCGAGTGACCGCTCAAGCGAATATTGGTGATCGGCGTACCCACATCCACCGACGCCAGGGAAATCGGCTCCCGTGTTCTCAGGTCGGCCTCACCATCCTGCCAGTCCAGAGCCAATCGTGCGTTCAGTCCACGCGCCAGCACACTGCCCCAGTCCAGGTCCGCCCCGGAGACATTGGCTTTCACTCCGAAAGAAACCACCTCGTCCCACAACCAGTCACCGTCAGCGACCAACTGCCCGGACTGCAAGGTAAAACCAAGCCCCCGGCTCAGTTCCGGACGCAACGCGGAGGCCAACGACAGATCACCGGCATAACCCGTGCCAAAGGGACGGGCACTGACCGCCAGTGACGCTTCCCAGTCCTTCACCGCCAGCTCCGCCCGGGCACGCTGCCCGTTCAGATTCACCGTGCCGGTGAGCACCGGCAATTCCCAACGCTCCGCCAGCAGCCCTTCTCCCCGCAGAGCCAGTTGCCCATGAATACCGCCATCCTGATAACGCAGCGGCGTCCGCGCGGTCAGCGACAACGGCTTCAACAGCATCTTTCCATGCACCGCCTGCGCCACGGAAATCGCCGCGCCACTGGCCAGGGTGAATACGCCTTCGCGCCACTGCCAACGCCCATCAAGGCGCGCGGTGCCACCCTGGTCCAGGTAATCCGCCGCGTCCACATCGGCATCCAGGCTGCCGGCCCAACCTCCATGGTCATCCCTGCGCCCGCTCATCCGGGCCTGGAACGGCAGACGCTGATAATGTCCCTTGAGTGACGCCTGTACCGGCCAGTGTGGCGGCTTCAATTCCGCCACCGGTGCCGTGGCCTCCACGCTCAGATCCGCGTTTTCGAGACGCACTTTGAGCGGCTCCCCACTAACGCCGTCCGCGCCAGCCCGGCCGCGCCAACCGCCGCTCAGACGATACCCTTGCCATTGCCCCGACAGGGACAACGCCCCTTGCCAATGCACGCCGTCCGGGCTCCACAGCAACTGGCTGTTCTCGGCGGTCACGGTGGCGCCCTGATAATGCGCGGACAGCGGCAGCGTCACGTCTCCATCGGCGGCCAATGGCATCGTCACCGATTCCCTCAAACTCAACCGCATCTGTTCCGGCAGAGTCAGCTCGAACGGCGCCACCAGCAGTTGCACTCCCTGCCACTGAAAGGCGACGGTGCCATCCATCCCTTCGGACAGCGTCAAACGCCCCTGTCCTGCTCCCAGCCTCTGATCGTCACTGGCCAGAGTGAGCAGCGCTTGCCCTTGCGGTCCCCGAGCCTGCAGCCGCCCCTTGGCCTGTTCGATCAAGCCGTCGAAAGTCCCGCTGGCGGTCAGCCCTTCCCCCGGCAATAACCGCCATCCCGCCGGCAGCGCCAGCGGGTCGGACAGCGTCAGTGACGCCTGCCAGCGAGGTTGCTCCACGGTGACCGTACCACTCAGATTGGCCCGGTAATCCTCACCGGCCATACCCAGCTCGCTGCCGGCCAGCGCCAAATCGGCCCGGACCGGCTGATCGGGAAGCCATTGCCCCGAGCCTCCGAGTTCCACCACGCCGATGGCGCGGCTATCCAGATCCGACACCGGGATTTGCCCATGCACCTGCCAGGCACCGCTGTCCTGCTGGTAATCACCGAGCACCTCGCCATTACGAAATCCGGCCCGCCCCCGCCAGTGACCGTTTTCCTGCGTCAGTTCAAGAGATAACGGCGGATAGTCCTGCCACTGCAACGCCCACACTTTGACGTGTAACGCGGGCAGATCAGGCAATTCGGAAAGTGGCTCGGTAGCGGTATCGGAATCACACTGGCGAATCGACACGCTGTCGACAGTGACCGTGATGGGGCGCAGCGAGGAAAGACGCAATCCCCGCAGCGACAAAGGGCGGCATTCACCCTGCTGCTGCCACAGACCGGTGATCACCAGTCCCTGACGCCAGCCGATGCCCTGCCAACGCCAACCCAGACTCCAGGCGATCACGAACGGCAACAGCAGCAACAACACCAGAATCACCAGTGTTGCCACCACCCCGATTCGACGCCGCGACCAAGCTGCCATGGAAATCCTTGTCGGAAACGAATGTATCCCACGCCAAGCATGGCGTGTCTCGATCAGGAAATATAGAGGTCAAACCGAGGCAAAAGTGCCCAGGGCAGCGGCCACAAAAAAGCCCCGGTGAAAATCACCAGGGCTTTTTCTCTCGTTTGGTCGGGACGGGAGGATTCGAACCTCCGACCCCTTGCACCCCATGCAATTTCCATATGGATGAGCACGGACCCTGGCGAACTTTCAGAGAGGCCTCTATGATAGCAAATACGCGGCTTTCAGCCCGTTCCTGTGTCTACACAAGTCCGCTGACGTCCGTCGACAGCCAGCCGATCCGGTGGGGCAAAAGTGGGGCAAAATTATCAAACCGCAGATTCTGCAGGGAGTAGCACATGGCCAAACTGACGGTTAAGCAACTGGAAGCCCTCACCGCAATGGATGACGGCAAGACACTGCGCGAGGATAACGGCTTGGTTGCGAAGGTCCGCGCCGGCGTGCGTGGCGTCACGGTACTGTTTCGCTATGAGTTCAAACTGGATGGGGTCAAGCGTGATTACCGCCTCGGCAGTTGGCCCAAGAAAACACTGGCCCAGATTCGGACCAACCGTGACGAAGCCAAAGCCTCGGTTGCCAAAGGTATCGACCCCACCGCTGCCCAGAAGGCAGCCAGGATTGAAGCCCAAGCCGCCATTGCCTCAACCATCGCCGAAGCCGAGCGCCAAGCGTCGGAAAACAGGACGGTGAACGAGCTATTTGAAGCTTGGCTCGACGATGGCGTATCGCGGCAAGATAACAACGCCGAACTCCGCAGAAGTTTCGGCAAGGACGTACTCCCCTTGATTGGCAACAAGCCATTGCGTGCTTTGACCGATAAGGATCTTCTCTCTGTGCTCAGAACGGTAAAGGCGCGCGGCCTGAACCGCTCCGTCGTTATTCTGAACAACGACTTGGGTCAAATGCTGCGCTGGGCAGAGAAGCGGAAACCCTGGCGCACCTTGATGGCTGACGGGAACCCTGCCGATCTGGTGGATGTCAAGACCCTACTGGATAGCGACTATCAGGAAGAACGGGAGCGGGTACTCTCCGCCGATGAGATTCGAGAGCTGCGAGACATCTTCGAGAAACTGGAAGCAGATTACGCTGCCCTGCCGGCGGGCCAGAAATACAGCGGCACCCGCCCGGTAAACCCGCGCGTGCAATGCGCCGTCTGGATCTGCCTGGCGACCCTATGCCGGATCGGCGAGCTGCTTCAGGCGGAGTGGAAGCATGTCGACTTTAATACCGGTCACTGGTTCATCCCCGCGCAGAACACCAAAGGGCATCGCGGAAAGCGGCAAGACCATCATGTCTTTCTATCGCCTTTTGCATTGTCACAGTTCAAACGGCTACATCAGGAAACCGGGCACACCCCCTTCCTATTCCCAAACAGAGCTGGAAACAGCCACGTCAACACGAAGACTGTCAGCAAACTGATCGGGGACCGGCAGTGCCGCTTCAAGAATCGCAGCAAACCTCTGGCCGGCCGACATAATGATGACAGCCTGGTCCTGGCAAATGGTCGAAATGGCGCATGGACCCCACACGACATGCGCCGCACGGGAGCGACAATGATGCAAGCGATCGGCGTACCGCTCGACATCATAGATCGCTGCCAAAACCATGTTCTGGGCGGCTCAAAAGTCCGGAGGCATTACCTGCGCCATGACTACGCCAAAGAGAAAGCGGAGGCATGGAAGCTGCTAGGGGAGCACATAGATGCGCTATTTTAAACGTTGGCCACGTCAGGATTGTCCTCGACGATGTATTCCACTATGGCCAACAGGTCGGCGAGCGCCCAGACTGTCCATTCCAATTCAGGCACCGCGTTTCCTATCGATCAGGGCTTGCACGTCGGCCATGGCCTGGTCGTGCGGAACGCCGGGGCGAGTGTCGGCCAGCATTTCCAATACCTTTTCACGGAACCAGGCATCGTGAGCGGCGGGGTCCATCGTCAGGCCGGCCGGCAGCCCGCCGTCCTTCGTGATCCGGGTCAGCAGGATGCGCACGGCATCGGATACCGTGAGACCGACACTGGCCAGCGTTTCGGTGGCGTCCGCTTTGAGCTTTTCATCAACGCGGACGTGGAGCATCGAGGTTTGAGTGGCCATGGCTTGCCCTCCTGTGGTGGATGCCGCCATTCTGTATCTCAAATGAGATACAGTCAATATGAGTAGTCAGCCGGCCTGAAACGCTGGGCGGCGCTGACACGCTACCTGGATGATGGGTCGGTGCCGATCAACAATCATCGGGTGGAAAACCAGATCCGGCCATGGACGCTGGGGCGCAGCAACTGGCTGTTTGGGGGCTCCGTGCGAGTGACCAGCGCACCGCCGCCGTCATGAGCCTGCGGCGAAGCTGAACGGCCACGATCCTTATGCGTATCTGAAGAATGTGCTGGCTCGGCTGCCTACGCACAAGAACGACGCCATCGACAAACTCTTGCCGCACAACTGGCCCCCTGCCTCTGCGTGAAAGGGTGGGATCGCCGGACGCTCACAAAGTCCCGTCGAGTATCGTCGGGGCTTAGGCATTACAGCATGAAAACTGCCCAAGAAAAGCGCCGGCCCCTCAATGCAGCCAAACTGCGCTGGCGTTGACACAGTTATGCGATGGCACTTCCCCTGTAGCCGCAAAACAATAAGCCCACTTATAGACTTAGTGTGTCACTCGCCCACCACGCGCTGCATGCTTTGCACCCAAGCGGCTTTGAACGCGGGGTCACCGGCATAGAGCTTGTACAGCTCCAATTCGTGCTTGCGCCGCTGGAGCATGACCTCTTTCAGCATCTTCTCGAAGGCCAGCTCGCGGTTATGGGGGTCGGGGTTATCCTGGTACTTCGCCTTGAAGTCAGGATGCTGGCGAATGCTTTCGGCGATATTGATGAACTTGACCTTCTGCTCTTCCGGCGTGGCGCTCCAGCCCTGGAACCAGCGCTCATTGAAGGAACGAACGATCTCGTCCAGCGGGTCCAGCTGCTTATCGCCACCATGCGCCCCGCGTGGATTGGGATTCTGGGGGTCAACTTCCGTCTCGCCCTGATCCAGGGTGATCGACTGATTCAGCTTTACTCGCTGTAGCCCATAGGAACTCAAATCCACCGATTCCAGGAGCTCATCAATGGAGTCTGAATCCGGGTCCTTGACCTTAAGCTTGGGCACGAGAAACTTCAGGAACCAGAACAGCTTCTCCCAGACAACGATCTCGTAGGGCATGATGGATGCCATCTGCCCATAGATTTTCACGTACTGCTTGGCCTTGATCTTGAAATCGACTTTCTCGTCATCGTCTAGCTCAAGCTCATGCTCGAACCGGGCCGCCGCCAGATCAATGATCGGACTCAGGTTCTGGGCATCCTCACCTTTGAAGTAGCGTTTTACGAAATCCTCTACCTCGTGCCATTCATAGACACCCACATCATCCATCACATCCTTGAGCTCATGGAGGACATTGACGTCCGTGGCGCTTGACAGGGACGTTGCCGTGTAGAAAGGGTCAAAGGCTGTCTTGATATCATCCGTGGAATTAAAGAAATCGAGAATAAACAGGTCTTCCGTCTTCTTCCCCAACTTAGGCGCTGATCGGTTCAGACGAGAGAGGGTTTGCACACAGAGCACCGAAGCCAGCTTCTTATCCACATACATGGCACAGAGCTTGGGTTGGTCGAACCCGGTCAGGTACTTGTTGGCCACCACCAACAGTCGATACTCATCTGTATCAAATTTGTCCTTGGTATCGTTATCCGAAAAGCCGTTGATCTCAGCTTCGGTATACTCGATACCATCCACCTCCTTGGTGCCCGAAAAGGCCACCAGCGCCTTGAAAGGCTGGCCCCTTTCTTCCAGCAGCCGGGAAATCGCCTTGTGGTAGCGAATGGCGGTCTCAATGTTCTGGGTCACCACCATCCCCTTGGCCTTGCCCTTGAGCTTTTTGGTATTCACCACCTGGGGAATAAAATGCTCCAGCATGATCTCGGCTTTGGTATCGATGGTCTGCTGACTGCGTTCCACATAGGCACGTAGCTTCTTCTGAGCTTTCTTGGTATCGAACAGGGGGTTTTCGGCAATGGATTTTTCAATCTCATAGTACCCCTTGTAAGTGGTGTAATTGGCGAGCACATCGAGAATGAAGCCTTCCTCGATGGCCTGTTTCATGGAATACAGGTGAAATGGTTTGTAAGTGCCGTCCTGCTGCTTTTCGCCAAACTTTTCCAGGGTTGTGTTCTTGGGCGTGGCGGTAAACGCCAGATAGGAGGCATTCCCGCGCATCTTGCGCGAGCGCATGGCTTTCAGGATGCTGTCCTGCTCATCCTCGTCCTCATCCTGCCCATTCTCACCCATTGCCCGGTTCATATTGTCGTGGGCCGTGCCGGACTGGGAGCTGTGCGCCTCATCGATGATCACCGCAAAGCGCTTGTCACTGAGATCCTCGATCCCGTCCACAATGAAGGGGAATTTCTGAATGGTGGTGATGATGATCTTCTTGCCGCTTTCCAGAGCACTCTTCAGCTCTGACGATTTGTGGGCCGGTGCCACGATATTCTTGACCTCGGAGAACTCCTTGATATTGTCCCGGATCTGCTTGTCCAGAAGCCGCCGGTCCGTCACCACAATCACGGAGTCAAACAGCGGCTGATCCAGGGCCTTGCCTCCGGCCGCCTGCGCCGAAGCCGGATAGGTTTCAATCAGCTGATAGGCCGCCCAGGTAATAGAGTTGGACTTTCCTGAGCCTGCCGAATGTTGAATCAGATAGGTATGGCCCACACCCTGTTGTTCCGCGTGGGCCACCAGCTTCCTGACCACATCCATCTGGTGGTAACGGGGAAAGAACAGGGTGCGCTTTCTCAACGGGTCCTTGCTGCTGCCATCCAGCCGCACAAAATGCTGGATAATGTTCGCCAGGCTGTCCTTGGTGAACACCTTCTGCCATAGGTAGGCACTCTTGTGGCCCTCCGGATTGGGAGGATTGCCTTTACCGTGGTTATGGCCCTTGTTGAAAGGCAGGAAATAGGTCGCTTTCCCGTCCAGCTTGGTGGTCATATAGACTTCATCGGTATCCACCGCCATGTGCACCAAGCAGCGTGCGAAATTGAGCAACGGCTGATTCGCATCCCGGCCTTCACGATACTGCTTCTGGCCATGGTAGCGGGCCGTTTGCCCGGTCCAGGCGTTCTTAAGCTCCATGGTCACCAGCGGGATACCGTTCAGAAACAGCACCATGTCGATTTCCTGGAGGGGATTGGCCAGGGAATAGCGCACCTGCCGGGTACAGCTGAAGATATTAGCGGCAAATTCCTGCTTCACCTTCTCGCTACTGCTGGCCAGTGGCGCGGGGTACATCAGGTGAAAATGAGCATCATCCACCGCCAGGCCCTTCTTGAGCAGATGCAGGATGCCATGCTTCTTGATCAACCGGTCGTATCGTTCAAGGAGCTTGCGCTGCCAGTCGGAGGGATTGTGCTTTTTCAGCTTGGCCAGCTCTTTTTCCTGAGTCTGCTCAAGAAAGCGCCAGAAATACCGCTCGTCAATAGCATACCGGGCATTGAAATCCGTCGGCAGCCCCAGCCGAAATCCATTATTCGCCACCAAGTCATTTGCCGGAGTCTCTCTGATCGCGCCAGCCTGCTTAACTGCCTCTGTATTCAAGCCCGTTAATGCCTGCTCGATAGCTGTTTCCAACGCTAGCTCATTGGTTTGGCTAACCATGCTCCCCTCCCAACCGTATAATGTCCGAGGGTGGTTACCCCGGAACCAAGTAGCCAGTCCATTAGCGCCCGGGGGCTAATACGCGGCTGGTCGTCGATGATGTCCAACTCGCCGGCCATCGTCGTGCCGTCACTCGTGGCAATAGTATCCGATGCCCGAGAATGACCTGGCAGCAAGCACCCTGAGAATAGCTGGACAGCGCTGCATGTGGCGACCTGTGGCGTCATGATGGATTAGTCCTCCACCATATCAGGGGTGATTTTGATTTTCCCGGTAACGGCGCTGTTGATCAGAATAGCTTTGTATTCTTTGAGACTTTTTATTTGTTTTTTCTGAATTGAGACTGCTTTCTCAATATCCTTAGATTCATATTCTATGTACCGAAGAATTTCACGCTGCTCATCAACAGGCGGGATAGGGGTTGCAAAATTCTCTATTTGCTCAGGACTTATATGGGGAACACTAATCCCTGTCAACATCGGCCCAAAATAATAAAGAAACAAATTCGTTGAAAGTAGCAATTTCGCATAGCCAGTTAGCAGCCCGTCTTCACCTCTTATTCGAGCTACACGCTGCAAAAGCAGGCTTGGCAGATCACCTTGTGTGACTAGGGCCACTCGAATGCCGCCAGAAATCCATGGTCGATCCATAGCAATTACTATGTCGCCTTCTCGAAGGAGATATTGCTCAAACCCCTTTAACTTCAATTTCGGCCAAAAAACGGTCTCACCCCACCTTATATAACCCGGAGACACGTTTATTCCTCTCAATAACGGGACATCGCTATCATTTAAGGAATAGGATTCGCTTTTAAATGCATAGCCAGGAAGAATATCGATATAGTACTTCATCTTTGCAAAATCCCAATGCGCCGGAATCTCCCCAATCCAGTCCACGCCGGAATCTTTCATGGGCACAGTGGGATCCAGCCCCTGGGTGACGGCTTTTTGGATAATGATTTGCTTGCGCTCTTTCAGTAGGGCAATCTGCTTATCTTTGATGGCAATGGCTTCGTCGATTTGGGAGGTCTTTCTTTCGAGAAATTTGGCGATATCCACCTGCCACTCGATAGGAATATCTAGAACAGGAAGTCGTTTAAAATCGACATAGCCAAGGTTTTGCCGCAAACCTGTTCCAAACTTATACAGAACCTTGCTCGTATCAAGCGCATGAAGATAGTAATGCATGTAGCGAGCATCATAGCCCTGATTGACCTTAAGGTTTAGATACGCGCTTGTTATGATACCTTTGTCTTTGGCCAGCCCTGTACGCAAGCTAGTCTGGTCATTTTGTAAATCAGTGCAGCGCACAATGATGTCGCCAGGATCAACCAGTTGGTATGTTTCAAATGACTCAGGAACAAGACCTACCAGTTTTTCGTCTGGCTTAACAATAATGCGTCCGTAGCTCAGGGAAAGAACCCTGCTTTCCTTCATCCCCCTGTTATCTCTCTTACTTTCCGTGAACGCCACCATGCCCGGTTTAACATTCCAATCTGAAGGTATACCCCCCAGCCAATCCACTCCGGATTCCTTAAAGGCCTCGTACTTAGGAAAATCAGCAATACTCAACATAGCCACCTACCCCTGCACCTGCTCAACATCCACACCCAGGATCTGAGCAATCAACCCCTCAGCCTTCTGCTCCAGGCTGATAATGTCCTGGGCCACCTCTTCCAGTGAGCGCAGCGGCTTATGACGGTAGAAGTATTTGTTGAAGCTGATTTCGTAGCCGATCTTGGTGGAATCCAGATTGATCCAGGCCTCCTCAACATGCGGTTTTACTTCTTCCAGGAAATAATCGTGGATGCCTTGCTTGTCGCCGTCCTTGAGCAGGGGGATGGATTCGCTGTCACGCAGGTCCGCACTGGATTCATAGGTGAGGTATTCGTTGGCCTTGCCGGTGGGGTATAGGCCGTAGTCCGGTAGCTGCTCCTTGGTGCAGTCATAGCGGTGCAGCAATTCTTCCAGCTCGTCGCCATTGAGCTTGACCACTTTCCTGACCACCTTTTCGGCTGACTCGTCGTACCAGCTTACGGCATTGAGAATGGCGTTCTTCTCGGTGGCGGAGAGCTTGAGCTTTCTGGCCTTGAGTTCGGCGTCTACCCGCTGCTTGAACTGGTTGAAGTCGCTGAAGACGCCCTCACCGATGGCGGCCATTAGTTCACGGGCGGTTTCCACCAGGGCCTGGAGGCTTGCCCAGTGCTTTACATCTAATAGTTTGCTTTTGGCCTTGGTATTGAGACTGATGCCGTTGTCTTCGCACCAGGCCATCACCGACTTTTCGATACTTTTCAGGAAGCTCTGCTTATTGTCCTTGCCGTGGCCGGTATGGTCGTAGACCTTGTCGCCGTGTTCGGCATACAGATGCTCCATGACCTCGCTGACCTGCTTGTCGAAGCGCAGACCGGCGATGCCTTCTTCGGAGAACCGCGCCTTACGGCGGTCCGGCCGCTCGATGGTGACCTTGTGGTAGCCGAAGTCTTCATTGCGGAAGACCTGGCTGGCGATGCCGACAGGATCGTTATTGTCATCCAGCTTCCGCTCAATGGCGGCGCAGTCCAGGTAGGTGCGGGTAATTTCCTCGATATGCTCGGGGGCCAATTCGCAGTTCTTGTTGCCCAGATTCTTGCGAAGCTTTCGGTACAGCAGGCTCGCATCAATCAGCTGCACTTTGCCACGGCGCTGTGCCGGCTTGTTGTTGTTCAACACCCAGATATAGGTGGTGATGCCTGTGTTGTAGAACAGGTTGTTGGGCAGCTGGACGATGGCTTCCAGCCAGTCGCTTTCGATCAGGTAGCGGCGGATATTGCTTTCGCCGCCACCGGCATCGCCGGTGAACAGGCTGGAGCCGTTGTGGACCGAGGCGATACGGGAGCCCCTGGAGCCACTGGCCGGGTCTTTCATCTTGCTGACCATTTCCATAAGGAACAGCAGCTGGCCATCGCTGGAACGCGGGGTGGCGTCGCAGTCTTCCAGGTTGCCCCAGTAGTCCTTAAGCTTGATCTTGAAGCGGGGGTCGATGACGTCGCTGCCGTCCTTGATGTGCTTCTGCTCCGAGGCCCAGCTTTTCCCGTAGGGCGGGTTGGAGAGCATGAAATCAAAACGAGTGGAGGCGAATTCATCCGTGGATAGCGTGGACCCGACCTTGATATTTTCCGGGTTATTGCCCTTGATCATCATGTCGGATTTACAAATGGCGTAGGTTTCGTCGTTGATTTCCTTGCCATAGAGGTAGATATCCCGGTTGACCGAGGGGTATTTCTCTTCGATAAAGTTCTGGGACTCGGTGAGCATACCGCCGCTGCCGCAGGCCGGATCGTACACGGTGAGGGTGAGCGGCAGATCGTCCTTGACGGGATCGAACACCAGGTGTGTCATCAGTTCGATTACTTCGCGCGGGGTGAAATGCTCCCCGGCTTCCTCGTTGTTTTCCTCGTTGAACTTGCGGATCAGCTCTTCAAACACATAGCCCATGCCCAGGTTAGAGAGTCCCGGGAGTTTGTAGCCGTCTGGGTCCAGAGCATCGTTGGGGGTAAGGTTGATTCTGGGCGAGACAAACTTCTCCACCACGTCCAGTAGCACGTCCTTATGAGCCATGTGCTGAATTTTGCTCTTCAGCTCAAAGCGCTCAATGATTTCCTGTACGTTAGAACTGAAGCCCTTCAGGTATTCCTCGAAGTTGGCCAGCAGAATCTGCTGATTGTTGGTGGCCGTGTTGTACAAGCTGGTGAGCGTCCACTTGGAGACGTTGTAGAACACAAAGCCGGAGGCCGCCTTCAGCGGGGCCGGGTCCAGCTCGGTGGCGTCCATTTCCTCTTTCTGGAACCGGACTTCTTCCAGTACCGCTTCCTTGGTGGGCATGAGCAGGGTATCAAGACGGCGCAGTACCACCATGGGCAGGATGACATCACGGTATTTACCGCGCACATAGACATCGCGCAAGCAGTCGTCGGCGATGTTCCAGATAAAGGAGACAAGCTTGTTGTGTACGCTGTGATCCATTCGGTTTCGGTCTCTTTGTCTGTGTTAGCGTCTTTACACGCTGGCCCGGAAAAGCTCGGCAAACCGCCCATCGCCAGGGCGGGGATAATCAATACAATCAGAGCTTCTGATAATAGCGCTTGATTTTCTCCGCCATGGCCTCACGGCGACGGGCGAGGAAGTCTTCGTAGTGGTCGATATGATACAGGTTCTGGTCCTGCGGCAACGCATTGGCCTGAAAATTGGCGGCCAGCTCGCCCGGATCGGTGATCACCCCGTAGAGAGGCTGGCCCGCCTGGCAATGCCGAAAGATATCCGCCACATAGTCGACCGGGTTCTTCGAGCCAATTTTGATGTTAATTTCCTGCTGGACGCACGCCAAGTTGGCCACTTGGTTGTACTGGCCACGGGTGTAGCCCTGCTTTTTCAGGAACTCCCGGGGGAAGATGTGGTGGATATCTCCATGGTGGGTGAGCATATCGCGCACGGTGATGTCCTTGGACAGAAAGCCCTTGTCGCCCAGGCAGGCCTGAGCGGCCAAGAAGGCTTTGAACAGCGGGGAGTTGACCGAGGAGGTTCTGAGCCCCTGCACCAGCCCGACCTCCCAGAAAGTATCTGACAGCTCGGCGGCCTCACGGTCGGCCAGCACCTCGGTGAACCCCCTCTCGTTGATATCCTTGATGTCCTTGTCCACCCGGCTTTCCGGGGAGGCGGAATAGCGCCCGGTGAGCACGGACATGACAAACCAGCGGCGCACCCAGGATTCGATACGGGGTTCGTTGCCGTGGTCGCGCTTGAGCTTGAGGTAGAGACTGTAGGCGAAGTTGAGGGCGGCGCCGGAGCGAATCATGGATTTATCCACGAAGCCGGCGGAGCGTATGATCATCAGGAAGCGCTTGAAGTGGGTTTCGTTGATGAACTCCATCACCCCATCGTGCAGGTTCTGGAAGGAGGCTTCCTCGATACCCTTCTCATAGGTGCGGGTTTCAAAGTTCCGCCCGGAGAGCAGCCCCACCAGATCCGCCAGTTTGCCACGATTGAACCGGGAGGTGAACGCCACCCGCAGCATGTCGGAATAGCCCGGATCGTACAGGTCCTCATTTTCCTGACGCAGCCATCGCATAGCCTTGAAATAGTCGGTGGCGGCGAATTCCTTATCGTTCTCTTCGATAACACTGTAGAACTCCGGGGCTACCGCCAGATGGCAGAAATAGTCCACGACCTTGCGCAGCGTGTTGCCGCCAAATTCCTCGTTGGCGGCAATCTTGGACATGGCGAAATCCGCCTGGCTGAGCACCACGCCCTTGGAATTGATGCGAATAAAGATTTCGGTGACGGTTTCGATGTCCAGGTCGTGGGACAGCTCGATCAGGCCGATCTGCTTCTTGAGGATGTCGGTGAGCTTGTCGAGCCGATCGTAGAGCAGGTCTTCGTCGGCATCGGGGTTGGCATCCAGGTACTGCCGGACCACCTTGTGAGTCTTGGTGTCCCCACGGATCACCGGCCCGATGTCCGTAATCCAGGACTTGTCATTATCAATGGCGGTGTTTGCCACCTCAAAGCGTTCATCCAGCGGGTGGAAGGCAATGCGGATGCGGACGGTCCTGTAGTCCTGGTTGACTACCTGCTGGCCACCGATGGCGGCACGCAGCGCCGTAACGCGCTGCTGACCATCGATCAGGATCTTCTTGCCTTCCGCCATGCCCCCATCCTTGAGCTTCACCGAAGGATTGCGCCAGGCGATGATATAGCCCACCGGGTAGCCTTGATAGAGACTGTCCATGAGATCGCGTACTTTCGCCGCCTCCCAGACAAAGGGGCGCTGGATTTCCGGGATGGCAATTTCCCCGGATTTCACCCAGGTCATGATGGTTTCGATGAGGTACTGGTTGACCGAATAGCGCTGTGCCGTCACTGCGGTTCCTTATTTTCTCTGTACTCTTCCATTCCGTGGTGCGTAATTAACCTAGCCCCATTCCCTTGAGCATGTCTTCTTCAGATACGGCTTCCGTGGTGACTACCGCATCTTTCAATAGCAGCTTGCTGCCCAGCAGGCGGTGGAGGTGCACGTCAAAGGCATCCCGGTCCGGATGGTGGGCCGCCGGCAGGTAGATGTTCACCGGCTTCTCTTGCCCGATACGGTAGACTCGATCCGAGGCCTGAGCCTCCTTGGCCGGGTTCCAATGCCGCTCCAGGTGGATCACGTTGTTAGCGCCCACTACGGTGAGGCCCACACCGGCCGCGACCGGCGACATGATAAGGATATTGAACCCGGATCTGGCTTCAAATGTCCTGATGATGCCCTTTCGGGTAGCGTCGTCCACCTGGGTGGACACAGCCTTGGTGTCCCCGTTGATAATGCCCACGTCTAGCCCATAGAGGCGATCGAGCCACAGCTTCAGGAGCATTTGCAGCTTTTTGGTGATCAGGAAGATGATCACTTTCTCCTCGCGGCCACGGATGTCGTCCAGCGTCTGGAGCAAAGCCTCCAGCTTGGCGGATTCGCCCATTACGGCTCGCACATCCTTGCTCGTTGCCAGGGACTGTATGTCGCTATCGTGCAGGCGAGGATGAAGTGAGACGCTTTTGAGCTTGTGAAGACTGGATATGGCCAGGCCCTGGATTTCTTCATGGCGGCGGCTTTGGTAGTCACTCAGCACCTGATCATAGGTCTGCAGTTGGATACCAGCCATGGTTCTTGCCAGCGCTGGCATAGGCTCGATACCCCCACCCGGCTCGATGATAGCACCGCCGAAGATGGTTTTCTTTGGTAGGCCCTGCAGCTCTTCTTCTTTGGTACGGCGGAGCATAAACCGTCCTACAGCTTGCCTGAGCGCCTGGCCGACTTCCTGACGAACCCGGTTCCGGTCTTCTTCATCGGCCTTCAGGATAGGCTTCACATACTCTTCGCGGAAGGCGGGCCAGTCCCCCAACAGCCCCGGCTGGGCCGTATCCATGACACACCAGAAGTCGAGCAGGCTGTTTTCCACCGGGGTACCGGTAGCCAGCACCTTGAAGCTGCTTTTCAGGGCTTTCGCAGCGCAGGTAACCCCCGTATTGGGGTTCTTGATGTTTTGGGCTTCATCAAAGATGACGGCCCCCCAGTCGATGCGACATAGGGAAAACTGATAGTCTCTCAGGGTCTGATAGGTGGCAAGCACCAGACGGGCATCCATATCCAGCCGGTCCGGCCCTGCTTCCGGCCCCACATGTAGGGCGTAGCGCAGTGAGGCCATATCCACTGCGCCATCCGGCATGTTGGCAATCTGAACCGTTTCCCTTTCAGTCTTGGGAATACGATAGCGCTTCAGATCTCTGCCGCTCTGGAGCACGACAATGTCCCGGAACGGAGAGCCTTTGAAGGTTTTGTCGACTTCTTCTTCCCAGTTTTCCAGCAGGCTCAGAGGGGCGACCACCAATACCGGCTTTACCGCGCCGCCCGCCTTACGCTGACGACGCATAAGCTCCGACAGAGCCACTAGCGCCATGAATGTCTTACCCAGCCCCATGTCATCGGCGAGCAGGCAGCCCTGCATTCGGTAAAGCTGTTGCGGGTCCGCGCCTTGTGCAAGCTCGCCCAGGCCTACCAGCCACTCGATTCCTGCTCGCTGATGCGGATAGGGAGTACGCTTATAAAGTGACCAATCGGGCTCCAACGATGGGGCAGCCTGCTCTGCCATGCCAAGCAGCTCTTCCCGGCGCTCCTCTGCATCCTTGATCAATACCGAAACCGTCTGACGCTTCTCATCTGGCTGATCTGCATCTATCAGCGAGGAATCTGGCTCGGATAGTCGCTCACGCGCTTTCCGGATGACGGTTGCTACCGCGTCTTCATCCGAAATATCAATTTCGTGGCCATCGATGACCACGGTGGCGGCACCGTCTCGACGAGCAGCGGCTATTTCCTGCTCAATACGTTCTGCGTCTTCTTCACTTTGGATCAGCCCACCCAGCACCTGCGGGCTGGCTGGCTGACCGTTCTGGCTAAACCAGTCAGTTCCTTTGGCATCCAGCTCCCCTATAGAGAGGTGCCGCATGGTGCCCACGCCATCCACGCGGACGGAGAAACCGGTATCCAGGTCCACCAGCGCCGCATCGATAAAGGCTGTTGGCGTTTGCATAAAGCGGGCGACCTGATCCGCCGGGATGCGCCGGGACGAGAAAACCTCACGGATGCCCTCCATTTTCTCCTTGCCGAGCAGCACAATCCGGTTGCCAATTCGCATCGTGCCTTCATCGGCAGCGGGATCAAGCTGAGCCCAACGGGAGAGTAACTCGGCATAGGGCGTACCGTCGCCGAGGGTAGGTGATAATTCGATACTGCCGTCCGGCAATTTGGACACGGTGAGACCGATCCGTTCCGCTTCGGCCACATTGATATTGTCGAAATGAGAGAGATTTATATCCAGGCCATGCCGCTTCGCCTGCTGCAGCGTAGCGATGAGACGAAGATTGCTGCCTTCGCCTTTTTCATCGGCGGACATAGCTGTGTGAATATCTATCGCATCCAGAGCCAGTAGCTGGGCCGGCGTCAGCGTGTATTTATCCTTACTGGTGTTGCTGAGAATCGGGCCCTTCCGGTTGATCGGGTATGAGTCACCCTCGATCAGCACAAACGCTGACACCTTAAATCCTGGGTGCGTACTTTTCCCATCGACCTTGATCTGAAACTTGAGGGGGGCTGTGGGCGGGAGCTGAAGAACCGAAAGGATATCTTCTTCGAGACAAGCTATGGATTCCGATGGCACAAAGAAACCATTGGAGATGGAGTGTGCCTGCCCGGACTCGCAAAGCATGGTGAGGGAAACATACTGCGCGCCGGCAAGACCGCTGGTATTACCGGACCTGATCCCGGCAAGTTCATCCGGCGAGGTATAGAAACTAATGCCTTCGTCTTCGATCAAAAGGGATAGTCCGCCCTCCTCCGGTGTTGAACTTCGCCCCAGGATATTTGCTATTGCTTCACGAAACCCCATTATCCACCCTCATAATCTCTTAGTCTGCGGGCATCCTTGATTGGTATACCATGCTGATTCTTGTAGCTCTTCCACTCTCCCTTACCAAAAAGAGACGGCCACTCTAGTTCAATATCGTGATCGACCAGAAACTCGAGCACCTTTTTGCGCCAGGTCGTCGGGTGGTGAGTTATCGCTGCATATCGCTTCTTCTTATGGTCTTTCCGATACTGCCAAGGTAGCGTTATCGTCAAGTCTGAATGGGTGTAATAATTCTTTTCATAGTTGGCAAGTGAAGGATCTGGTCTTTCCTGATAAAGCCATATCTTGAATGAATGGGAGCCTTCAACAATATGGAAGTCGCCGCAATCCAGATAGATTACCGCCTTGTCGGACATCGGCCCATCCATTCTGGCGTAGGACGACAACATCTCCTTATCGAGAATACGCCTTACAAAAAATTCCGCCTTACTACCCAGCATCAGCCTTGAGTTTCTCACTACACCTTGCTTAAACAGCCCTTGAAGAAACTGTTTTCTTGCCGGGAACATGTTGTTCAAACTCTCGTCGTCTGACTCCAAACCATACTGTTCCACCGCTTCCAGGAACAATTTAAGGTCTTCTTTGGCAAGCCAACCCCTTACCTTGTTGACCCTGTCATCGCCCAGAGGGCTCCACCACTCTGCGAATTGCCGATTGGAACCCGAGACCCTGGGATCGCCGGCAATCATCAAGATGACGTCCTGCCACAGCTCTGAAGGTTCTCCTTCTGTCCTGTCGATCAGCACCTTGAGCGCGGCATGGCCAACACGCAGATTACCCTGATACGGCGCTTTGGCGACTCGATCCTTGACAAGCTCATTCAATACAGCGTGTTTCTTACCAACAGGGATTTTACCAAGCTCGTCAATGTAGTAGATGGCTCTGGATACTTCGCCGAATCGGCCATCCATATAACCATCCAAACCCAAGCGGGAAACGAATTCGTCCAAAGGCAGACCCGTTTCAAGGCATTTCTCCACCAATCGCGCGGGACCGCCATTTCCTACCAGCCAGTCGTCGCGGTGGACGACGGCAATAATATCTCGGCCCTGAATACTCGTGCGTGATTGTATTTCCGCGATCTGCTGAGAGAGGATGGTACCCAGAAATTCTGTCAGGCCCTTTTCTCCCATGGAAAGATGGTCATGTTCACGGAAGTAGAGTTGCACCAGTTGAAGAACGACCATCCTCGATAACCTCTCGGCCTGCGCTGACAACAAGGCCTTGAGTGATTCTTGATCAAGATAGCTATTGCGAATGGCTTCGCTCTGCAGCCATAGCCACGTCAGGGCTCGAGCACCAGGACGAGACTGATAGACCTCAACAGGTAGCTCCTTGCCCCGACGGCTGCATGACTTAATGAGCGTTACCAGTTTCTGGAATGCTCCTCCCTTGCCAATCGTTGTCGATTTGCGGGAGACTTTTTCTTCCAGTGCCTGCCAGGCTTGAAATGTACTTTCTGGCCACCCCGGAGCGGGAAGCTTGTCAATTTTGGGAAGCCGCATCAGGCTCTCCAAACGTTGATTTCACCTTTTCATAGTCTTCCGCATCAGGGCGACGGATCGTGATTCGAATGTCAATCCTGCGGTTTAGCTCATAATCCGACTCTTCATTCTGGACCTCAGTCACCGGCCGCGTAGCCGCATAGCCACTCACTGAGAACAGAGGCTGACCCTCATGATTCCGCAAATCATAAAGCGCCATATCCTTGTCTATTGCCTCTGCCCAATACTCCCACAAACTGATCGCCCTAAAGGTGGACAACCCCCAGTTACCTTTACCTGGCGCCCCCCAGAACGGGCGGTTATCCGTATGCCCCTCCAAAAAGATAGTGTCCAGATAATCTGTACGGTTGTCCTTGGTCACAACCCTAGCGATTACTTCTCCGATTGTTCGCGCGGTATTCTTATATTTTGAGTCAATGCCAAACTTTCCGGTGCTGAAACCCAGAACATCGTTAGGAATACGGATAATCGAGTGATTCTCGGCAACCTGAACCTTTATGGATTTATCCTCGAGTTCACGCGCTATATCTTCGACGATCGTTTCTCTTACTTTCTCGGCCACCTCGAGGTCTTTTATCTTCTCGCTCACGTCTTGCTTCAATTCAACCAACTGCATTAGCAAAACCAGCGACGCAAGGATAAAGATTACAACAAGCGCTGCCATAACATCAGAAAAGGACACCCAGTAGGGATTTTCTTCGTCAACCGGGGCTGCGGATTGTCTGAAGGATCTCATTGAGACTTGCTCTCCAGCTCGTCGACAATACCTTCAATCGCCTGGACAGTGCTCAGCATGTTATCGGCATACCGACGGGATACATCGTCCCATTTCGTCATGCGGTCCTGAATCTGCCCTGTTACTTCCTTGTGATAGGATGTCAGCCACTGTTCCGCCTGCTTTTCTACTGCGATAACTTGCTGCCTGAGAGTATCGCCCAAAGACTCAAACTGCTGCTTCACCCCTTCCAGGTAGCGACTCTGGCTCGCTTCCATGGAGCCAAAGCCGTCCAACATTCGCGTTGCTGCACCATCCATTCTTTGAGAGGCCTCTGCGAGGCTGGCCTGTAGCTGTTCCAGCAGCCCGAGCTGTCCCTGAATTCCTTCAGTAATCTGGCTTGAACTTTCACTCACGTCAGCCATCTTCTGAACCATTGTGGTTACAGTGTTGCCAAGACGGTCGGCGCTGTTATGGAGTTCCGCACCGAGAACAGAAAAGCCTTTTTCTGTGGACTTAAGGTTTTCGGCTGAGCGATCCAGAGAACCAGCAGCTTCGCTCAAATATTTTGCGACGGGTTCTATTGTTTCAAGCAGACGCTCGGAGGCACTAATACTTTGCTGGGAGGACTCTTTCATCGCATTCAGCGCACCGACCTGCCCCTCCTGCATCTGTGCTATTGAACCATCCAGCTTTGCCTGTCTTTCCTGGTCTGCCCATGCGGCCGCTTCAGCTTGCTCTGACAGTCGTCTAGTCACACCTTCAAGCAGGCTTTCGAACTGTTGCCTCTGGGCTTTTTCTCGAGCGTCAGCTTCTTCCTGCAATCTGGCCATCTGTTCGGACATCTGCTGACGTTGCCGAGCTAGCAGCTCATCCGTTTTAGTTCCCGCCTCAGCAAGTATTGATGAGGCTCGGCCGACTTCATTACGGATACCCTCCACCGCGCCCCCAACATCACCAGCCACACGCTCAAGCGCCTGGCCCTGCTGGCGCCCAGCCTCGCCAAATCGATCAAGAAAGCTTCCAACCAACTGTTCGAGCACGGTAGTGGATTGATCTGATGCGTTCTGGGCAAGGCGTTCGAGAGCGGGCGCCATCACCTTCGTTAGCGATTCAGAGATTGCCTCCTGCATGCTGACACTCATCTCATTAACGGTCTTCTGCAGTTCATCGCCAATTCGTTCGTGAAGCCCCATTAGTGATTCAGCCGACTTCTGACTTGCATCCTCAATATGGACAAGCGTTTGCTCAGCAGGAATTCTCGGATACAAAAAGTCGATTTTTTGCTGAAGAATTCGGACCTGCTTCCTGACATTTCGCTCGAGCGTTTTCTCTATGAGGTTGAGAACCAAGGAAAGAAAAACCCCGAATACCGAGGTATTAAAAGCTGTTGCAGCCCCAGAAATCATCGTATTCATTGCATTACGGAGCTGAGGTAGCTCACCACCAACGTCCAGCCCTGCAAGCCCCACGCTCAGGCCTACAAAAGTACCCAGTACGCCAATCGCCACAAGAAAACTTGGTGCAGCAGCCAACAAACGACTTTCTGTTAACCCCGCCGCCAAGGTCTTTGCATTAAAGAAATGCTCTGCATCCAGAGTGTTATAAAGCTTGGTTTTGTCATTGGAAAAAACCAAGCTTTCATCAAACTCTCTCCAAAGGTTACCGACCTCACCTCTCGGATGTGAGGTTGCATCTTCCAGAATCTGTCTACGCCTTTGCGCCAGATCCTCCTTTTTCAGATCCTTAATCAGACCACGAATGCCTGACATTCTTTGTCGATAATGAAACCAATGCCTCAAGAGGAAGAAGCAGGTGACCAAAAACAGGAATAACATCACGAAGAAAAAAACCAACGACGGCCCGTTCATTTTAGTCAAAAGCGTGAGAAGATCTGCTATCCTTATTTCTTGCACCGAGAACCCCCCTACATCGTGTCAATAGATTTCTGTTTAATCACCGGGTAACTCGCGCCTCCCCACAGGGCGCCGGGATTATCCATCATGATTTCAATCACCACCGGCACCAGATCCGCCAGAATCGCCACGCAGTCGCGGATCTGGTCACGGTTGACGCGACCATTCCAGGTAGCGCCACCGTGGATGATCTGGTTGCGCAGGGTGTAGATGCGGCTGAAAACGATGGAGAGCACAGCCGGCGTGTTCTGCCGCGCCAGGGCGGCGTTGGCCGCCTTTTTGGCACCATCAAAGCTGCGCTTCCACTGTGCCTCGGTCAGGACACCTTTCTGGTGGTCCCAGAAACAGGAGAACACATAGGGGTTGTCCAGCAGCACGCGGATGGCGTTCGGGTAGGCTTCCCACACCAGCTCATCGAGGCGCTTTTCGCCATCCAAGTCGCAGAGCTTTTCTAGGAAGGCGTTGAAGGTGGCTTGCTCGTTGAGATGAACGCGATCGTCGATGCCGGTGGCGTAGGCGGCGTTGAAAGCAATCCACAGGAAAATGAAGCGGCTGTCCGGGTCGGCTTCCTGCTCGGCACGGTCGAGCCAGCTCAGGGCCCGGTGGACACGCAGGGATAGATTGTCCGGGTAGCCATGACGCTCCCGGCGTTGTCGGGTTTTCAGGTTATGGTGTCGGCTTTCCATGTTGCTGTCCCTTCTTAGCCATGCCGCCCCCAATCGCGGCCTGGCGGCGCCTCTCTGCGCGGGGCTTTTCGTTGTACGAGTGTGAACTTTATCACATACGTTGGTCCGAGCCAGTCCGGCATCTCCCACTTTCTTCGCGACAGGAACTGTCGCCCCCAGCATCCATACTCTCATTATCGCATCCGAGCCGAATCATGCTCCGCCACCGGCCGACGATGCCGTCAGCAGACAATAAACAACCGGGAAGGATAAGAACCATGCTCCACCATCCGAAGCGAAAGCCCCTCTCTCGCCACGGGAATTTCAGTGCCACGGAACCAGCCATTGCATTCGGGATGACAATGAAAATAGGCGCCAAACGCCTCCACCGCCCAGGGGCCAACACCAACGCTGGCCAAGAAAGACCACCCCTCTCCCAGTCTCTAAGCGCTATCTGGGGTGCGTTTCTTTATGAAGGATTGATGACATCGCGCCGCAACCCGGACCGGGCGCGGGATGTTCTTCTCCGCTGGAAAGACACCCGCATGGCGTTGGTCACCCATAGCAGTGGTTACCTGGCACGGATTTGGAACCGCCTTCCCGCCTGCCTATTGCACCTCCCCGGCACCGATGGCGTTTTCGAAGAGGAAGTGGTGGCGCGATTTGGTGAGCTACTGGGTTACCACTTGATTTTGAACGGAGGCCAGTTGCCGGACGACGACGAGGCGGATGCCGTGATTAGAGGTCTGATAGACGACTTTTTGAAGTCAGGCTCCGGGGGCGGGGTAAAGCAAAGATGAGCTTCCGCTCTCCCGAATGTACCCCGCATATTCAGCTCCCGCGACACGATTTGTCGCGGCACCATGGCACCATCGTCTTGCCGGTATCCCTTCCGCCACAAGACCAAGGCGGAACGGCAAGAGCGCAATTCTTGTGTGCTGGTTTTTTCGTATCGAAGCCGGTATAAATGTGACCCACGTCTCAGAAAGGACGTTATTAAAGAACAACAGGGATATCCATGAACATGGCTTCACCCTCAGACACCCTAGCTAGAATGCTGGTTCTCTATGCCTTGATTCCTCGCAATGACGTAGGCATCAGCACCGGCACTCTGGAAGAAAAACTGCGGGAACGGGGCTTCCGGATCAGCGGACGCTCAGTGCAGCGGGATCTCAAGAAGCTCGCTCAGTATTTCCCAATAGGCTGCCACGACGAGCAAACCCCCTATCGCTGGTTCAAAGCCGAGAATACGGATCTTGATCGCCCCGAATTGGCCCAAAGTCCACCGGGCGCTCTTGCCTATTACCTGGTCGAACAGCATCTGGACAGGCTGTTGCCTCAGAATGTACTGGATTACCTGGAACCCCGATTCCGAACCGCCCGGCACTACCTGGAAGGTCTGAAGCAACACCCCATGCAGCAATGGAGCAAACGTGTGCGCAGCCTGCCCAACGGCAAGGCCTTGCTGCCCGCGACACTCCAACCCCAGGTCTGGGAGAGCGTCTCCACCGCCGTGGCGGAACAAAAGCAGCTGGCGGTGACCTACCTCAGCCGCAGCCAGTCCAAAGTCAACGAACTGACCCTCAATCCGGCGGGCCTGGTCAACCGCCACAGCATCACATATCTGATTGCCAACGTGGACGGCTACCAGGACCTGCGCCGCTTCGCCCTGCACCGCATCCAGCAAGCCAAAGTGCTGGACACCAGTTCCACCATCGGCGAGGACTTCGACATTGACGACTACATCGCCAGCGGCGCCCTCGGCTGGCAGTTGGGTGACCCGGAACAAGCCACCCTCGTCGCGGACATCCGCCCCCAATTGGCCTGGCTACTCCAGGAAACCCCGCTCAGCGAAGACCAGAGCATCAGTGGAGAGGATGACGGCTGGCACCGGCTGACCGCCACGGTGAACAAGGATCAGGAAACTCTGTGGTGGATTTTGGGGCTGAACAGCCAGATTCGGGTTTGGGAGCCGGAAGAATGGGTGATGGACATTCAAACACGGGCCGAGGAAACCTCAGCGCTTTATTCAAACCACGCCGAGGCCAATCTATAACAGGTTCAAGACGCCGTTTATAAATACGCATTTTCAGCTAGTTCAGCCCCAGATCCCATTAAAGATGGAGAAACCCTAAATGGATTCAATGTTAGACATTATCAAAGCACGCCCCCTACCCCTTGAGCAATTGCGTAGAATCCGCGATGACATCCGCGATGACATCCGCGCCACAAAGATCAATGTACTACTGGTTGGTGGAACAGGTGTAGGCAAAAGCTCGACCATCAATGCCCTTTTTGAGAACAACGGCTTGGAAGCTACAGCCGAAATCGGACAGAGTGCCAAGCCCGAAACGATGGATATCAGCGCTCATGAAATGGACAATCTGATTATCTGGGACACTCCTGGACTAGGCGACAGCCCAGAAAAGGATCGAAAACACCAGAATCAGATCATTTCTCTTTTGCAAGAAAAGGATGACAAAGGGCAACCTCTGATCGATTTGGTATTTCTTATATTGGATGCTGGCTCTCGAGATTTTAGCTCAGCCTTTACCTTGATCAAGGACATCGTCCTTCCCAATCTCCATCACGATGATCGAGATCGCTTGCTGATCGGCCTCAATCAAGCTGATCAAGCCATGAAAGGCCACTACTGGGATAGAGTCAACAATAGGCCAGAAAACAATCTTATTGAACGACTAGAGGAGCTAGTAAAAACAGTCAAAGACCGCATCAAGGCCGACACAGATCTGAATGTCGAGCCGATCTACTACTCGGCCGGTTGTGTGATGGATGGTGAAGTCCTTTCCCACCCATACAATTTACAAAAGCTCTTGAGCTTCATTATGGATCGCCTGCCCAAGAAAAAACGAGCTGCCATAGCCTTGCATATCAATGAAGATGAGAAAAATTTTGAAATCAACGACGACAAAGAAAACTACCGGGAAAAAGTAGAAAAATCCATTTTGTCCTCACTTTTAGACTATATAAAAGAGGTTTCTTCAGAAGTCTTCCAACAGGTAAAAGAAATTGCTACGGACCCTGACAATATAAAAACAGCCCTCACCCTTACGGCCAGATTTCTTGGAAATATAGCACGGAAGAAATAAGGAGCAACCCCATGGCCTATCGCGACGATACCGATCTTGATTTTCTCGGAGCAATGCCCAGCGCTGATTTGGATGATCTAGTTGATTGCCTAACCAAGGACAAGGATGGCGACACTCGCTGGACAGAGGAACTCACCGGAAATGAACTCTACAAAAAGCATCACCCCGATCACAATAAATATTGGCAACTAGTCGCCGCAGAGCTCCAATGCTTTGGCGCGAACAGCCTTTCAACCATGTTACGTCGCGGCAAGGGCGTTCCATATCGTGAAATATTAACCGATGTTTGCGGCAAGCTAAGCGTTAAATACAATAAAGACGACAGCACGTTAGAGATTGAAAATAAATTAATAAGCAAAATTCTTAACGATGCCATAGGGGAGATGTCTGAATCGGAACGAGCCGATTTTGCATCTGTCATTCGCCTAACCAATTTGAAAAACGTCTCGCCAGCCGCTTTAGCAGCCGCTATTCAGCTCGCATTCAAAGCAGGGGGATTCAAGTCCTTTCAATTAACATTAATAGTTGCCAATGCCGTAAGCCGCGCTGTTCTAGGTCGTGGCTTGGCTTTTGCCGGAAACGCCGCTCTGATGAGAACCGCATCCCTGCTAGCAGGTCCAGTGGGCTGGATATTGACTGGGGCATTGGCGGTAGTAGATATCGCAGGACCAGCCTATCGAGTCACAATACCAGCAGTCATTCAAGTGGCTCTTCTGCGGAAGAAATATGAGGCCGAACGGGATGAAATATTAGAAGATATAGAGGCAGAATTGGGGAAGATATAAAATCACAAGCTGAAAAGATTCCCCCTTAGCAACCGCCCTTCATTATTGAAAAAAAGAGAGTGAAGCGGAAACCGGCATGGCGACCGATAGCAAACTTGTCAGCAGCCATGTCGGAAATAGTTTTTCGGTATACGAAAAAATTGGCTACGCGCCCATGCTCGTCTCAAAATTCACATTAACAAATTTTAAAGATTATTCTCCATTCAGGATTATACATAGCTTCTTTTGAAAAGATCTGCGACACAATCTGTCGCTCTCTCTACACTTCCATAACACCGATCACAAAGCACTGAGATAGGAGATCCCCATGCTCAAAAACATTCTAGCCGCCATCGGCCTGCTCGTGGTCTCCCGCAAGGGTTACGACTGGTATAAGGAATTTCAGGAGTTGAAGGCGAAAGCGGCTCAAGCCGATGCGGAACAGCAAGCAACACATGGAGCGAACAACGATGTTTCCTCCTGAACCTTATACCTATCGTTGCCTGAATTGCGGCTGGCGTAAAACGCTGGCGCCGAAGTCCGACGGCTTGGGACCCGGCGACTTTTTCTCATGGTGCCAAAGTTGTCAAAGTGAGAATTTAGTGCGGGAATCGGCAACAAGAATAGAGCGGACTCTGGCGAAGTTTCGGCGGCGGCTGGGTCTATAGCCACGCCTCAAGATCAAAAATTGGACAATATGGGTGAGCGTCCGGCCATCACACTTTGTCAGTAATGACTGGCGTCCAGTTGTGCTGCAGGAGTTCGCCGATGGCGCTGTTCTTCTGTGTCGGCAGGCGAGCCAGCACATCTTTCAGATAGACATAGGGATCATGGCCGTTGAGCTTCGCCGATTGGATCAGAGTCATGACGGCGGCGGCGTGCTGGCCACTGCGCGGCGAGCCCGTGAACAGCCAGTTATTGCGCCCCAGCGCCCAGGGCCGGATCTGGTTTTCCACCCGGTTGTTGTCGATCGGCACCGCCCCGTCGTCCAGGTAGCGCGTTAGCGCCGCCCTGCATTTCAGGCTGTAGTCCAGGGCTTTGGCCGTGCCTGACCCGTCCGGGACCTTTTGCCGCTGCGCAAGCATCCAGTGGTGCAGGGCGTCGGCGATGGGCCGGGCTCTTTCGTTGCGCAAGCGCTGGCGGTCTTTATCGGGCAGATCCTTGATCTCGCTTTCGATCCCGTACAGTGCCCCGATGGACTCCAGCGCCTGGGCGGCCAGTTCACTCTTGTTGGCCGCGTGCAGGTCATGGAACTTGCGCCGGGCATGCGCCAGGCAACCGATCTCGGTAATGCCCTCGCCGAAGCATCCACCAGTGGCTGCAACCGTACCCCGCAAGTGCCCACTCACTCGACCAGGGTGGAACGCGGGATCGTCAGGCCGGCACGGCCGAAGAGGCGTTCCTGACGGTACAGGGGCAGATGATCAGCGTACTTGGCCGCGAGCACCTGGGCCAGCAAGCTGGCGGAGGGCTCTTATACCGGGCTAGTTAAATAAGATCCTGATAATCCCGCAACCTGTCCACAGCCACCACCAGGCCCTGCGCGGCCAGGGTATCAAGATATTCTTCCATACTTTTCGGCGGGTTCCTTAGCGAAGCCCTATGCTGTTTGGCCGCGCTGATCACCCTCGCTTCGTGCAAGTCAAACTGCTGCACGATGAAGTCGTCGGGGTGAACCGCTTCGATACCAAAGGACGCCAAGTAATCGTTGGGAAAATCTTTGAGATTAAAGGTGACGATCAGTTGGGCACCGGCCAGAATCGCGGCAGCGAGCACATGCCTGTCGTCGGGGTCTGGCAGCGACAACCCCGGGATCAGGCTCTCATATCCGGTTACCCGACAATCCGGCACGGCCTGGTTCATCAAATCAATGGTCCTTGCCACCTGCCCCGAGAGTTCGGGCCTGCTCATGAGCAGATTGCGGGACCACTCGTTTTGAATGTCGTCCGACCATCTCGCCGCGAACAAACCGGACAGCGCCAAGCGCATGAGAAAATCACGTAATGGTGCCGGATACAGAACGCAGGCGTCGTAGATGACCGAAAAGCGCATCAGTACCCCATATCGTGTTCTTGAGCTTGGTCCGCCAGCGCCTGCAGAGCCGCTTCGCTTTCCGTGTTGCGGGCTGCCCGATATGCCATGACATCCTGAAAGCGGATACGGCGGTGCGTACCGACTCTGCTGAAGGGGATTACCCCTTCTTCCAGCAGCTTGATCAGATGCGGCCGGGACACGTTCAACAGGTTAGCGGCTTCCTGAGTAGTCAACTCCGCGTGCACCGGCATGATGGTGACCGCGTTACCCTGAGCCATTTCGGTCAGGATGTTCCGCAATAACTCCAGGGCGTGCCGTGGCAGCACCAAATCCGTGTCGTCCATACGGACCCGGGCACGGTCCTGCCGGGGGTGATCTTTCAGCAGCTTCGCCAAAGCGGCGGAGCTCTCACGCGCCAGATCCGCGGCCTGGGGATCTGGAAGCTTGCTGTGGTCCGACGCGGTGTTCATGAGCACCTCTGGTTGATGGATATCTGTCCGATATCGCCAATTTATTCGAAATAAACGAAAAACACAATAAACGAGACACCACCCAACAAGACGGTGGGAGCCCCTTGTCCAGGACCATCATCGGCGTGATCCGCTCAATCAAACCGAATGGGCAAGCCGACGACGGCTTCAGCACGATTAAACGCCGAACCGCCCCAACACCCCCATCATAGCCAAACACTTCCCCCCAAACGCCGCTACTCAAGCAAATTTCAGATACATACCACCGTCAGGACGGAGCCCCCCGATGTGGCTTCTTGTCCTGCTCTTTCCCTCATCCCCCAATATGGAGACGGTATGCTCCCCATTTGCCCCAAATGTGGCTCTTCCCGAACCCTTCGGCATCACGACGGCCGCAAGGTCTGCGGCGCTCTGGGCTCGGCGGCCGGTGCCGCCGGTGGTTTTTCCGCCGCGCTGTCCGGCGCTCGCGCCGGCATGGTCGTGGGTACCCTGGCGGTGGGATTTGGCCCGGCGGTGGGTGGTCTGGCGGGGGCCCTGGTCGGGGCCCTCGCCGGCGGCTTTGCCGGTGGTTCCGCCGGTGCCGTGGTCGGCGACATGCTCGATGATCTGGTGCTTGACAGCCAGGAGTGTCTGAAGTGCAGTCATCGCTTTCCGGCTCCGGCCCAACCTCCACCATCCAGGGATTGATATCCCCTTTCCCCTCTTGTCTTGTTCAGCCCGCGCTTGCGGGCTTTTTTATGTCTGGAGACCGCTATGGCCAAAGATGTCCCTTCCAAATGCGAGGACAGCGTACTTCACCGCGTACCGTGTTATCTGTCCCGCGACGAACTGATTAACGCCGCCTCGGCACTGTTACTGGAGGATCTGGTCAGTCAGGACCGGTTGTCCGATCCCGAGGAGGCGGTGGACTTCCTGAAGCTGACCCTGGCGCAGCACCCCACCGAGCACTTCGGCGTGCTGTTCCTGACCAACAAGAATCGGGTGATCGCCTATGAGCACCTTTTTCAGGGGTCCATCGACACCACCACCATCCATCCCCGGGTGATCGCCCAACGGGCGTTGGCGCTGAACGCGGCGGCGGTGATCCTGGCCCACAATCATCCGTCCGGCTGCTCCCAACCCTCGACGGCGGATCGCACCAGCACCCGTCGGATGACGCAGGCGCTGGAGCTGGTGGACGTCCGGGTCCTGGATCATCTGATCGTGACCCCCACCGAATGGACCAGTCTCGGCCGTCTCGGGTTTCTTTAAGCGGATTTGAGCGGGCGTCGTTCCGCATCCCACCCACCTGTCTGACGGCCCTGCCCGCACTCGTTTCTATCTTTCTTTCTCATCTACCCGTCGTCTGACGGCATTCCCTATTGCCATTTTTAAGGAAAATCATCATGGCGCATCTTGTTGAGAACATGGCCTATGTCGGCCAAACGCCCTGGCACGGCCTGGGCAATCGTTTAACCCCGCATCAACCGCTTGAGATCTGGCGCCACCAGGCCGGCCTGGACTGGCACATCGAAGAAGCCCCGGTCCGTTTTATCGACAGCCCGCGCGGCGGCCTCGGGGAGATCCTGTCCTTCGAGGATCATAAGGTGCTCTACCGCTCCGACAGCCGCGCACCGCTTTCCGTGGTCAGCCAGCGTTACAAGGTGGTGCAGCCGGAGGCCATACTGGAGTTCTACCGGGACCTGACCCAGGTGTCCGGCTTCGAGCTGGAGACCGCCGGAGTCCTCAAGGGTGGCCGCAAGATCTGGGCGCTGGCCCGCACCGGCCAGACCGGCGTGCTCAAGGGCAACGACCGCACCGACGCCTACGTCCTGCTGGCCACCGCCTGTGACGGCACCATGGCCACCACGGCCCAGTTCACCAGCGTTCGGGTGGTCTGCAACAACACGCTGGCGGTGGCGCTGAACGGCCAGAGCCAGGCGGTGAAGGTCTCCCACCGATCGGTGTTCGATCCGGACGCGGTCAAGCGCCAGTTGGGGATTTCCGTGTCCGCCTGGGACGAGTTCATGTACCGCCTCAAGCGGCTGAGCGAGCGCCAGGTCAAGGACACCGAGGTACGGACCTTCCTCCGCAGCGTCTTTCAGGACGAAACCGCCCAACGGACCAAGGCGACGATCACGCCCGTCAACGAACGCGCCATGGAAACGGTCAGGGCCCTGTACGACGGCCGGGGCCGGGGCGCTCATTTGCCCTCCTCACACCGCACCGCTTATGGCCTGTTGAACGCGGTCACCGAGTTCGTCGATCACGAACGGCGCAGCCGCACCGCCGATCATCGCCTGGACTCCGCCTGGTTCGGCCAGGGCGCCACCCTCAAACGCAAGGCGCTGGACCACGCACTGCGGCTGACGGCATGACGCCCTTTGCCCACGACATGCCATACCCCCACCAGAGCGGTAGGCTCTGGTGGGCGTTGTTATGGAGGATAATCGATAATGAAAACGACCCCACTGTATTTCCGCCCTTGTGGACAGGCGGCAGACCGGGTCAGCGAGACCTTACCCACGGGGGTAGCGGCCGTTTGGGGAGCCGCCCTGTTCGACGGCTTGATGGGCTCACCCGGAGCGCCCGGTCATGACCAGCGTCTTCGGCCGTGCGGGCACGGCGAGTGGATCGATCTGATCTGCGCCAGCACCCGCTATCTGGCGCCACTCTGGACCTGTTGCCGGCGCTTCTGGCCACCGGGTGCACCGGCGGACGGGGCCTTTGAAGCGGACGTGGTGCGCCCCTTCGGCGAGCTGCTCGGTTACCACCTGGTTCTGCACCAGGGGCAGTGGCCTTCGGACACCGAAGCGGAGACGGTCATTCACGATCTCGTCACCGCGTTTTTTAATCGGTATCCGTCGGGGCCTTCCGCGTCCGCGTAGCCCACTCTTCCCCGATCTCGTCTTCTCTTTCCCTTCTCGATCCAAGCCCTGCGACAGCCGAGCGGCTGCCGCACGGCACGGTTATGGAGTATGCCCCATGAACCCTCACCCTCATCGCCCACAACAGCGCCGCCCGGCTCTGCGCCTGGTCTCCACCAAACGTCTCAGCCGAGCAGACTGGCTCGAAGTCCGCAAACAGGGCCTGGGCGGCAGCGACGCCGCCAGCGCCATTGGCCTCAACCCCTATCAGTCTCCCCTGGCGCTGTGGATGATCAAAACCGGGAGGGAGGACGCGTTGCCCATCGCTCCCCAGGACGACCTCGCCTCCCCCCTGTATTGGGGCACCGTGCTGGAACCCATCGTGGCCGACGCCTACGCCCGTCACACCGGCCGCAAGGTGCGCCGCGTCCACGCGGTCCTGCAACATCCGGATCCGGACAAGGCCTGGATGCTCGCCAATCTGGACTACACCGTGGTCGGGCATCCCGACGTCCAGATCCTGGAGTGCAAGACCGCCGGAGAGTACGGCGCCCGCCTCTGGCGGGACGGGGTACCGGACTACGTCCAATGCCAGGTCCAACACCAGCTGGCCGTCACCGGCAAACAGGCGGCCGATGTCTGCGTGCTGCTCTGCGGCCATGAGATGAAGATCTTCCGCATTCCGCGAGACGACGCCGTGATCGAGCGATTGATCGAACGGGAGCGGGCGTTCTGGCGCCACGTAGAGAACGACACGCCGCCGCCCGTGGACGGCAGCGCCTCATCGGACCGGGCCCTGCGGGCGCTCTACCCGCACGACGACGGGGAGGTGCTGGATTTCACCGACGACGCCGGACTGTGCGGGGATTTCGACGAGCTGCTGGATCTGCGCGAACGCCTGACCCGGCTACAGGCGCGGGAATCCCGGCTCAAGCAACGCCTCCAACAGGCCATGGGCCACGCATCCCGCGCCCTTTTTGGTAACGGCGAGGTGTCCTGGAAACGCAGCGCCGACAGTACCGTGCTGGACAATGAACGACTGCTCCAGGTCCATCCCGGATTGCTCAAGCGCTATGGGAAAGTCAAACCGGGTACACGCCGTTTTTTAGTACGCACCTGACACCTCACCACCGCTATCACCACTGCCTCATCTACGGGAGTTCACCATGCTCAAACAGCTTGCCATCACGCCGCCCGTGATCGGCCGGATCAGCATCGGTCGCATCGTCGAGAAAGACGGGAAACGCCGACCGGAAAAAGACGATCAATTCACGCTCACCACCCAGATCCAGACCCGCCAGGGCTGGGTCACCCACCCCCTGGACGGGCAGCTGCGTCAGTGTAACCATCCCCTAAAATCGGTGCATGCGTAATTAGAGTTCTCCGACCTACAATGAGGCAAACGGAGAACGACATGAAGAAATCACGGTACAGCGAGTCACAGATCGTCAAGATTCTGAAGGAGGTCGAGGGCGGTCGCCTGGTCAAGGAAGTGTGTCGGGAGTACGGCATCTCCGATGCGACCTACTACAACTGGAAATCCAAGTACGGCGGAATGGAAGCCTCTGATGTGAAGCGCCTCAAGGAGCTTGAAGAGGAAAACCGCCGACTGAAGCAGATGTACGCCGAGCTGAGTCTGGATCACAAACTGCTGAAGGATGTGATCGAAAAAAAGCTGTAAAGCCAGCCGTTCGACGAGAACTGGTGAATTACCTGAAGCAGGCGCATGGTGTCAGCATCCGCAGAGCCTGCCGAATTGCTGGCATCAGCGACTCTGTGTACCGGTATCGGCCGGATACCTCCCGGGATGAACCGGTGATTGCAGCGCTTCAGAGCGCGACTGAACGCTATCCCGCCTATGGTTTCAGCAAACGGTTCAAGGTGCTGCGACGCTGGGGACACGGGTGGAATCACAAGCGGGTACATCGGCTGTATTGTGCGCTCAACCTGAACAAACGACGACGGGGCAAAAAACGACTCCCGACACGAAATCCGGAGCCATTAAGCGTACCAGCGACCGTCAATCGATGTTGGTCCATGGATTTCATGAGCGACAGTCTGTTCTGTGGTCGCCGCTTCCGTACCTTCAACGTAGTGGACGACTTCAACCGCGAGGTACTGGCTATCGAGGTTGATCTGAACCTACCAGCTCCGAGGGTCATACGGGTTCTGGAACGCATCATCGCTTGGCGAGGCTACCCGGCCAAACTACGCATGGATAACGGCCCGGAATTCATCTCGATCGCCTTGGCAGACTGGGCCGAGCAACACGGCATTGCGTTGGAATTTATCAAACCCGGGACACCCACTCAGAACTCGTATGTTGAGCGTTTCAATCGAACTTATCGGGACGAGATCCTGAACATGTATGTCTTCCGGAACCTCACCGAGGTGAGAGAACTGACCGAGTCCTGGATGACAGAATACAACGATGAGCGCCCACACGATTCACTGGAAGATCTGACACCATGGGAATACCTGGCGAAACACAAACGGGCGGAGAACTCTAATCAACGGTGCAACTGAAACAGGGATGTTTACAAGGGCGCTAGCCAGCCGAGTGCGCGCCGATACCGGCCGGCGCTCAGAAATATCCAATACATGTGTCACTCCAACACGGATCATGGCGCGCAACGCGCCCTCAGTGGGCCCAGACCAGGCCGGACCCCGAAAAGATCAGTGAGAAAGTGCTAGTGGCGGTCGCCAGATGGTAGATAAGGCAAGGGGGAGATAGAGAGGGTCAGAAAAATGAGGGGCAGCCGGATTTGCTGCCTGAAAAGAATTCGCCGGTGGCGTATTCATGATCGAGAGCTGCCCAGCATGGCACTCCTGACCAGGCTTGCAAACCGGGCCACTGTGCGTGCTGGATTGACCATCCAGACAACAATCGTTTTGTGGCATGGCGGACATCATGCTGCAACGGTCATCCATGTCTGCCTGCATCATGGTCTGTTCCATGGGGCAAGGCTGCACCAATTGCACCGCTGCCATCCCGTACAAGGAGATGCTAAGCAGAAATAGGCAGCTAATGAAGGGTATCCGGATTATCTGGTTGGTATGCGAGAGCTAAAGGTGGCCGACAAACTCAACCCACAACGGATTAGCTGGTTGATGGCTCGCTGAGTACGCTCACTTGCTAGAGAGCAGATACTTCACCAAACAGGCGATGCCCAGGACCAGTAGCAATAGTAGGGCAATTCCGATCACTGGCATTATCCAGCCCATCGCCCCCATCATCCCGCAATCTGGTAGTGTCGTGTTCATCGTGACAGGGCTCCCTGTGGTGTCCATGCCCAAAACCCGTGGTGCCGCCGCCCAGTGGCACCACGGTCGCGCTCATATCGTTCACCCGGCACAGCAGGACAACTGCGTCACATCCTTGGTGAAAGTCTGGGCACAGAGCTTGAGCCCTTCCACCATGGTCAGGTAGGGAAACAGCTCATTGGCGATGTCGTGTACGGTCATGCGTGCGCGTAGCGCCATCACCGCCGTCTGGATCAGCTCACCGGCTTCCCCCGCCACCGCCTGCACCCCCAGCAACCGGCCCGAGTCGCGTTCGGCCACCAGCTTGATGAAACCACCGGTGTCGAAATTCACCAGCGCACGCGGCACGTTTTCCAGGTCCAGCTCACGGGTATCGACGCTGAAGCCTTGCTCGATGGCCTCGGCTTCCGTCAGGCCGACGGTGGCCACCTGGGGGTCGGTGAAGATCACCGCCGGCATGGCGCTCAGGTCCAGGGTGGCTTCGCCCCCGGTCATGTTGACGGCAGCCCGGCTGCCCCCGGCGGCGGCGACATAGACGAACTCCGGCTGATCGGTGCAGTCACCGGCGGCATAGAGCCCCGGCACCGTGGTGTGCAGATGCTCATCGACCAGAATAGCCCCATGTGCGGTTTCCACGCCGAGGCTCGCCAGGTTCAGGGCCTCGGTATTGGGTGTCCGTCCGGTGGCCACCAGCAGTTGATCCGCCCGCAAGGTGCCGGCGTTGGTGTCGACAATGAATTCATTGTCGGTGTAGTCCACACGGCTCGCCTGGGTCTGCTTGAGGACCTCGATGCCCTCGCGGCGAAACGCCGCCTCCACCGCATCCCCTACCGCCGGGTCTTCCTGGGAGAGCAGGCGGCTGCGGGCCAGCACCGTGACCCGGCTGCCCAGCCTGGCGAAGGCCTGGGCCAGTTCCAGGGCCACCACCGAGGCGCCGATCACAATCAGCCGCTCGGGAAGAGTGTCCAGGGCCAGAGCACTGGTAGAGGTCAGGTAGGGGGTGTCGGCAAGACCCGGGATCGGCGGTACTGCCGGTCGGGCGCCAGTACCGATGAAGGCGCGGTCGAAGTGGACGACCTGCTCGCCGCCCTCGTTCAGCTTGACCATCAGGCTATGGGCATCGATAAACCGGGCCTCGCCGTGCAGGACAGTGATGGCCGGGTGGTCGCGCAGAATCCCCTCGTACTTGGCGTCACGCAGTTCCTCGACACGTCGCTGCTGCTGCTCGAGCAGCTTGGCCCGATCCACCACCGGCGCCTGGGCGCTCAGGCCTGCATCGAAGGGACTTTCCGTACGCAAGTGGGCAATATGGGCCGCGCGAATCATGATCTTCGAAGGCACACAGCCTGTATTGACACAGGTACCGCCGACGGTGCCGCGTTCGATCAGGGTGATCCGGGCGCCGCGCTCGGCGGCCTTCAGGGCCGCCGCCATGGCGGCGCCGCCGCTGCCGATCACCGCGATGTGCGGGGCGTCTTCATCACGGCCCTTGGACACCGATGCGCCTGCCGGGGAAGTGGGCCCACTGTTGGCCAGTCGAGCTTGGTAGCCAAGTCGGGTCACGGCAAACGTCAACGCCGAGGCCGGTGTCCCCGGATCAACGGCTACCGATGCCGTCCTCTGAGGATAGGATACCTCCACCGACTGCACGCCGGGCAGCTTCTCCAAGGCTTCCCTGACATGATCCGCACAGCGGTCACAGGTCATGCCGCTCACGTTGAGTTCAATCATCACGTTTCTCCGAGTCTTCATTAGTAAAGCCGGCATCCTGCTTCCGCTTGTGGTATCGCGCGTAGAGAGGTAAGCCGATGACGATGGCCAGGACGGCAAACAGCAGGTAATCGAGATAGCCTGCCAACGCGGCCAGGCCCGCCGTACCGAATAGCACCAGGGCGATTGGCCCGGCGCAACACAGCACCATCAACCCGGTGCCAAGCACGACGCTTAAAAATTTCTGCGAATCTTTCACGCTTATTCCTTCACCGTGACGGACAAGCTCGTAAACAACTCACCCGATGACCGCGATGTGCAGCTGCTTGATGTCACTCAGGGGGCGTATTCCTTGATTTGATAGAGCAGTTGTCACAACAGGCGTCGAACTGCTTCTTACGCCAAATCGCATAAATGGTCAGGCCGATGAAGAAGGCCAGGGCCGGCAATAACACAACGTCGAGATAGCCCGTCAGCGCCGCCAGGCCCACCGTGCCAAGCAGGATCACCAGGATCGGCGTAAAGCAGCACAATGCCACCAGGACGGTGCCGATCACGCTCACGCGCAGCAGGGTCTTGGGATTCTTCATGATCACTCTCGATCCGCTTGCGAGGATGTCGGGGTTGATGGATACCCAGCGTTGGTGGTGGCCTCGGTCAATGCCTCCACCGACGTTCGGGCGTCGTCAAAGGTGACCACGGCCTCGAGATCCGCGTAGCTCACGTCGACTTGCGAGACGCCGTCCACCTTGTTGAGGGCGGCCTTGACGGTGATCGGGCAGGCGGCACAGGTCATGCCCGGCACCGACAGCTTCACGGTCTGCAAGGCCGCTAAGGCGGGCGTGCTGAGCAGGGCGAGTAGCGCGATGAAGGCGAAACGAGCTTTCATGGTAGATCTCCTTTTAATAGAACAAGGGCAAGACGTAGGGGAATACCAGGGCGATTAGCACCAGCAGCGATACGAGCCAGAAGATCGCCTTGTAGCCCGTCCTGACCCGTGGCACGGCACACACCTCTCCCGGCTGGCACTTTTCCACTGGCCGAAAGACGCGACGCCAGGCGAAGAACATCGCCACCAGCGCGACGCCGATAAAGAGCGGGCGATAGCGCTCCAGCGACGCCAGATTGCTGATCCAGGCGCCGGAAACGCCCAGCGTGATCAGAACCAGCGGGCCGAGGCAACACGCCGAGGCCAGGAGGGCCGCGACTCCTCCGGCGGCCAGGGGCCCTCGCCCCGTTTTAGATGTCCGCATTGACGATTCTCCTTTCGGGATGGGGGGAGCTACGATAAGGTTACTTCCGTAGCTTGGTACGGAGTCAAGCATCATGAAGAGACATGCAGATAAAGTGGCGGACACCATGACCATTGGCGGCCTGGCCAAGGCGGCCGGCGTCAATGTCGAGACAATCCGCTATTACCAGCGACGAGGGCTATTATCGGAGCCCGAACGACCTCCCGGAGGTATTCGACGCTATAGTGCCGCCGATATCGACAGGTTGACGTTCGTGAAAACGGCGCAGCAGCTAGGCTTTAGTCTGGATGAGATCAGTGACCTACTTCGGCTGGAAGATGGCGCCCACTGTCAAGAAGCCAGTGCTCTCGCAGAGCACAAGTTAGGGGACGTTCGCGAGAAGATCGACAGGCTTGAAAGAATTGAGAAGGTGCTGAGCGAAATGGTCGACCGATGCCATGCACAACAAGGCAATATCACTTGCCCGCTAATTGCGTCATTGCATGAAGGGCTCAGAGAAGCAGAAGACCCAAGGGAGTAACTCACCTTCAGTTCGTAGAAAACAACGCGGTCAAAGAGTCGCGATCATCTATAGACCATGTCGACAAGGAAAGTTTGCATGACCAGCTTGCCTGACAACATCCTTCACCTTCCCGAGTACCACGTCCTAGCCACCAAGATGGAAGAGCATGATCTCCACTACCAGGTTGAAGCTCCTGAGCCTCTAGCTTGCGAGGAATGCGGCGTTGAGAGTGAGTTTGTCAGGTTCGGTAAGCGCGATGTGGCCTATCGCGACCTACACATCCACGGAAAGCGGGTCACCCTCTGGGTGGTCCGTCGCCGCTACACCTGCCGGGCGTGTGGAAGGACGTTCCGGCCAGCTCTTCCGGAAATGGTAGACGATCACCGCATGACGCGGAGGCTTTACAACCACGTCGAGAAGGAAGCCTTCAATCACCCCTACGCCTACGTGGCTGATACCACGGGCCTCGACGAGAAGACTGTCCGCGAGATATTCAAGAAGAAGGCTGAGTTCCTGGCAGCCTGGCATCGCTTCGAGACACCCCGCTGCCTGGGGATCGACGAGCTGTACCTGAACCGCCGCTACCGCTGCATCCTGACCAACCTGGAGGAGCGTACCCTACTGGACCTGCTGCCCGGTCGCCAGCAGGACGCGGTGACGAGGCGCCTCATGAGCATGACCGAGCGCCACCAGGTCGAGATCGTCAGCATGGATATGTGGAAACCGTACCGCCGTGCTGTCCAGGCGGTGCTGCCGCAGGCTCGCATTGTGGTCGATAAGTTCCACGTCGTGCGAATGGCCAACGAGGCCTTGGAAAAGGTCCGCAAGGGGCTCAGGAAAAAGCTGACGTCCAACCAGCGCCGAACCCTCAAGGGTGACCGGAAGATCCTGCTGAAGCGCGCTCACGATGTCTCAGATCGCGAACGGCTCATCATGGAGACCTGGACAGGGGCATTCCCCCAGCTCTTGGCGGCCTACGAGCACAAGGAGCGGTTCTTCCACATCTGGGACGCCACAACCCGGCGTGACGCCGAGAAGGCGCTGACTGCCTGGATTGACGACATCCCACAGGGGCAAAAGGAGGTCTGGAAAGATCTCGTCAGTGCTATCAGTGGCTGGCATGAGGAGATGCTGACCTACTTCGAGACCGACATCCCGATCACCAACGCCTTCACGGAGTCAATCAACCGGCTGGCCAAGGATAAGAACCGCGATGGCCGTGGCTACTCATTCGAGGTGATGCGGGCCCGGATGCTCTACACCACCAAGCACAAGAAGAAGGTGCCGCAGACCAAGGAATCCCCCTTCCTGGGCAAGGCCACCATGACCTACAGCATGGGTCTTCCCGAGCCTGAGATAAACTACGGCGTCGATCTATCAACCTTCTGGGAGAGTTAAGGGTTCGAAGGAGCAAGGGGGCTCCATCTACCACTTAATCCGAATACCCCTAATGAATAACCGGGCAATAAACATATGGTGTCAGCATAGTCCGAAGTGATGTGCTGTAGGCAACATAAACCTTGGGGTAACCCCCATGTCAACGTTTAATATCGAGCTATATAACTATTGATCACCAGCTCTGCTCCCTCTGGCATGCTCTTCTCTACGCCACAGCCTTCAATAGCATTACTTGATGAAGCGTGAAAGTGTCTCTCGATGTAAGCGTCCGGTAATCCCACCTTGTCAGGCGGAGGTCGGCGCCCAGTTTTGCGGCAGGAGTTCGTCGATGGCGTTGTTCTTCTGTGTCGGCAGCCGAGCCAGCACATCCTTCAGATACGCATAAGGATCGTGGCCGTTCAGCTTCGCCGACTGGATCAGGCTCATGACGGCGGCCGCACGTTGACCACTGCGCAGAGAGCCCGCGAACAGCCAGTTATTGCGCCCCAGCGCCCAGGGGCGGATCTGGTTTTCCACCCGGTTGTTGTCGATCGGCACCGCGCCATCGTCCAGGTAGCGCGTCAGCGCCGCCCAGCGTTTCAGGCTGTAGTCCAGGGCTTTGGCCGTGCCCGAGCCGTCCGGGACTTTTTGCCGTCGGGAGATCATCCATTGGTGCAGGGCGTCGGCGATGGGCCGGGCTTTTTCGTTGCGCAAGCGCTGGCGGTCTTTATCCGGCAGATCCTTCGCCTCTCGCTCGATCCCGTACAGCGCACCGATGGACTCCAGCGCTTGGGCGGCCAGCTCACTCTTGTTGGCCACGTGCAGGTCGTGGAACTTGCGACGGGCGTGCGCCAGGCAACCGATCTCGGTAATGCCCTCGCCGAAGCCCGCCTTATAGCCAGCGTAGTCGTCACACACCAGCTTGCCATGCCAGTCCCCCAGGAAGGCGCGGGCGTGTGCGCCCGCCCGGCTGGGCGCGAAGTCGTAGACCGTGGCCTTCAGTTCAGAGAACGAGGTGCTGCAGTAAGCCCACACATAGGCCCGGTGGGTTTTCTTCTTGCCCGGTGCCAGCATCGCTACCGGCGTTTCATCCGCGTGCAGCACCGGCTGGGCTAGCAACTGGGCTCTGAGCGCATCCACCAGTGGCTGCAACCACACACCGCAGGTGCCCACCCACTCGGCCAAGGTGGAACGGGGGATCGCCAGACCGGCCCGGCCGAAGATGCGCTCCTGGCGGTACAGGGGCAGATGATCGGCGTACTTGGCCACCAGCACCTGGGCCAGCAGCCCAGACGTCGGGATGCCTTTGTCGATGACTTGCCTCGGCACCGGCGCCTGGATCAAGGTCTCGCATTGCTCGCAGGCCCACTTGCCCCGGATATGGCGCTCCACCGTGAACTCGCCCGGCACGTAGTCCAGCTTCTCGCTGATGTCCTCGCCAACGCGCTTGAGCGCACACCCACAGCGGCATTGCGTACCCTCGGGTTCGTGGTGGATCAGGGTGCGGGGCAGTTGCGGCGGCAGCGGCGTGCGCTTGGGTTGTTGCTTGGCCGGAGCGGCGGGCGCCTGCGTTGGAAGTGCCTTGGCCAGCTCCGCCTCCATGGCGGCCAGGTCGGCGTCGATCAGTTCGTCAAGCAACTGGCCCTGCGCGCCCTTGAACTGCTCGCTGCGCCGGGCGAACTTATGGCGCTTGAGCAGCGCCAGTTCATGGGCCTGCTTCTCGATCACCGCGTCGCGGTGACGGATCGCTTTTTCTTGTTGGCTGAGGGTCCGGTCATTTTGGGCGAGGGCCCGATCCTTGCTCTCCAAGTGATCGAACAACTCGGTGGCCAGGGCACGGAGTTGGTCGGGAGAGAGGGCGTTGAGGTCAGGGCGCGAGGTCATGCGGACAGTATGCCAAGCCAGCGCCCGGCGGGCGATTGGAGGTTGGGCGTATAGCCAACGGGAACGAGGTGTGGTTACAGCACCGAGATCACGGCCTCGTCGCCCAGTCGCTGCCAGGGCAGGCCCTGCACCAGGGCGGCCAGTTGTTCTTCATTCAGGCGCAACTGATCGCCGCGCCAAGCGTCACCCCAGTGGAACTTGCCCCGATGGAGCCGGCGGGCGCACAGCCAGATACCGAAGCCGTCGTGGATCAGCACTTTCATGCGGTTGCCCCGGCGGTTGGCGAACAGATAAGCCTGATGTGGCTTCGCCGCACCGAACACCTGGATCACCCGGGCCAGGGCCTTGTCCGGTCCGGCGCGCATGTCCAGTGGCGCGGTGGCCAGCCAGATCTCGTCGATGCGGATCATCGCAGCAGCTCGCGTAACAGGGCCAGGCACTGATGGGCCTGCTCGGCGGGCCATTCCACGATGACCGGTCCGCCGGAGCGGGGCACTTCAATGCGGATGCGGTTATCCGACTCCTTGGCGCAAGACCGGTCAGGAGGGCTCGACGCCACCGGTACCGCCAAGGGCATAAACGCGGGTGACGTTATTGTCTGGCCGGTTTGCTCGGCTTCACGGATCCAGCGGCGGACCAGGTTGGCGTTAAGTTGGTTGTCCAGGGCGATCCGGGAGACGGACACGCCCGGTTCCTGACAGGCGGCCACGATGTGCGCCTTGAACTCACGGGAGAAGTGACGGCGACGTCGCGGTTGAGGTTGGGGCTGAGATACGCTTAACGGGTCCATCGATAGTGTCCACTAAGAAATAAGTGGACACTATCGTGAAGGCCGCAACCGTCGACTCAAGATGGGGTCGCCGGACGCTTACCTCTCGATGCCATTCCAGGCGCCTGTTGGCATGCTGGGTACCGAGGCTTATGTCGACAGGTGGCGGCGTGGTTAAGAACTATAAAATCGACACTTTGATCTATTGCGGTTGTAAGATGCCCTCGCTGATGCCAGCAAGAACCCCGCAAGCATCAACTTCACGGCCATCGTTGCACCTCGCTCTCAGGGAAACGAGTTGCTTCTCAAGCGATTGCAAAGCCGTTATCTGCGACCGCGCATCAGCAGACTTCCTGTTATAAGCAACCTGTTGGCTTTACACACCTAGAGAGTTAATCACAATGAGTTGGATTAAAGTTGAACGGGCTGAGCAAACCCCGTGGAACTTGATCACGGTCAACAGATCACGGATGAAGTCGCTTAAGGCGCCAGCTATGGCAAAATAGCCCCTACTCGAGGCTCCACGCCGATGGCCTAGGATTGCATGCCCAAAGATCCGGTAGGCAGGTATTTCCGTGCCCAGCTTCTCCTTCATCGTGGTTTTGACGTCGATTTCGATCAGCACCCCGAAGCAGTTATCCGTGAGAGACTGACGCGCTCGTTTGTCAACCGCCTCAAAATCAGCATCTTCTATGGTTCGATCAATAGTGTACGGCACCAGCGATTATTACTTAGGGCCAAGCTTGATAACTCGCAGGCGCAATGCATTCACAATCACGCTGAAAGACGACAGCGACATTGCAGCAGCCGCGAAGATCGGTGAAAGCAGTATCCCGAAGAACGGGTACAAAACCCCCGCCGCAATCGGAACGCCCGCGGAGTTGTACACAAAAGCAAAGAACAGGTTCTGTCGGATATTGCGCATGGTCGCCAGCGACAGACGACGCGCTTCTACAATACCCATCAAGTCGCCGCGCAGCAGCGTAATGCCCGCGCTTTCGATGGCCACATCTGTGCCGGTGCCCATGGCCACCCCCACGTCCGCCGTTGCCAATGCAGGCGCGTCGTTAACGCCATCACCCGCCATCACGACAACACCCCCTTCATCTTTCAGACGCTGGACGATCTTGCCCTTATCTTCCGGCAGTACCTCCGCTTCCACTTCATCGATATGCAATTTGCGAGCAACCGCCTCGGCCGAGGTGTAGTTATCGCCAGTCAGCATGACCACTCGAATGCCGTCTTTTTGCAGCGCGACAATAGCAGCGTGGGTCGTTCTCTTGATGGGATCGGAGATGGCCAACAGCCCAGCGATTTTTCCATCGACGGCGGCAAAAATCACGGTAGCACCATCTTTGCGATGCTCGTCGGCATCGCTGTCAAATCTAGTGGTGTCGACATTCTCCGACTCCATGAGAAGACGATTACCAAGCAGCACCCGCTTGCCGTCGATTTTTCCTGTTACCCCTTTACCGTTGGGAGAATCGAAGTCTTCCGCATCCGGCAGCTTCAGCTCCATGCCCTTGGCTTTGTCCAGAATGGCGTGGGCCAGTGGATGCTCACTGCCTTTCTCGAGTCCGCCCGCAAAACGCATCAAAGCATCGTCATCGTACCCATTCGCTGTAACAATTCGGGTGATTTGTGGCTGCCCCTCTGTCAACGTGCCGGTCTTATCCACTACCACCGTATCTACCTTTTCCATGCGTTCAAGGGCTTCCGCATCGCGGATCAGCACACCACTTTGGGCGCCGCGGCCAACACCTACCATGATCGACATCGGCGTTGCCAGACCCAGTGCGCAAGGGCAGGCAATGATCAGAACACTGACCGCCGCAATCAGCCCGAACGCCATGGGCGGTGTCGGCCCAAGGAATGACCAGGCTATAAAGGCAACAATGGCAATTAGGATCACGGTGGGCACAAACCAGCTCGCCACCTTATCGGCAAGCCCCTGGATCGGTGCGCGGCTGCGTTGGGCGCTGGCCACCATCTGCACGATTTGGGAAAGCATGGTGTCCCGGCCAACCTTGTCGGCCCGCATGATAAAGCTGCCCTGTTGGTTAATACTGCCGCCAATCACTTGGTCGCCAGACTTTTTGCTGACTGCAAGAGGCTCACCGGTCACCATGGACTCATCCACGTTGGAGCTGCCTTCAAGTAACTCACCGTCCAGCGGCACCTTGTCCCCCGGGCGCACTCGCAGGCGATCACCCACCTTGACCTGATCAAGCGACACATCGGATTCGCTGCCATCGTCGTCCAGTTTTCTGGCCGTCGCCGGTGCCAGATCCAGCAGCGCCTTGATCGCGCCCGAGGTTTTCTCCCGGGCCCGCAATTCCAGCACCTGCCCCAGCAGCACCAGCACCACGATGACAGCAGCCGCCTCGAAGTAGACGGCGACCGACCCGTCTTCCTGCCGGAAGGCGCCTGGGAAGATCTGCGGCGCCAGGGTCGCCACCAGGCTGTAGATCAGCGCGACGCCGGTACCAATGGCAATGAGCGTAAACATGTTCAAGTTACGGCTAACCACGGATTTCCAACCCCGGACGAAGAAGGGCCAACCGCACCAGAGCACCACAGGCGTTGCCAGCACCAGTTGAATCCAGTTGGACATCTGCGGGGCTATAATGTGATCGAGTCCGGTGAGGTGCCCACCCATCTCCAGTACCAGTACAGGCAGGGCCAGCACCAGGCCGATCCAGAATCGGCGGGTCATGTCTTTGAGTTCTTCCGAGGGCCCGTCGTCCAGGCTTACCTGCTCGGGCTCTAGGGCCATGCCGCAGATTGGGCAGTCCCCTGGCCCTTGCTGCCGAATCTCGGGGTGCATGGGACAGGTATACATAGTGCCCGGCGCTACCGGCTCTTGCTGTTTCTTTTCCCAATCGAGGTACTGCTCAGGGTCCTCGTCGAATTTGGACTGGCAACGCGACGAGCAGAAGTACCAGGTTTTACCGCCATGCTGGCTGCGGTGTTCCGCGGTATGCGGATCGACTGCCATGCCGCAAACCGGATCCTTGGCGGTGTGCCCGCCAGGTTCTTTATCGGCGTGGTGATCGTGGTCATGGGCGTGATGGTGCTCAGCCATTCTGATCTCCTGTTTTATCGGCGGGCCAGTCTGCAAATGCAATGAAATACAGCAGAACCAGATTGACGATAGGGATCAGTATCAGTACACCCATCCACCCCGGATACCCCGTGCGCTGGCAAATACGCCAGGCCGGAATGACGACCACAATGGCAATCACCAGCATCCACAGCCAGTGGCCTGCCCACATGGTGTTCCCGAACATGTTATCTCCCATCATGGCAATAGCCTCTCTTCCTGATTCAGATTAATGATGATGCGCATGACTCTCTTCCTGTTTCGCTTGCGCCGATTCCGGTGATCTTTTAAGGAAAATCTGCTCGGATACTGCAATCACGATCATGGTCACGACTGCCACGCTGATGACGAACGGGTCCGTATTAAGCTTTACCCAGACGAAGCCGCCCAGCGCCAAAAGATCCAACAAGATGGCTGTTGCTGGCACCCAGGTGTTGGCCTTGATGTCTTTGCGAAGATAGCGCAGTACACCCCAGTGAATGGCAATGTCCATAATCAGGTAAAACACGATACCCAGCGCGGCAATTCGTGACAGATCAAAGAAGGCGGTGAGGATCAGCCCCAGGACAACGGTATACACCAGTGTGTGTTTCTGGATGCTGCCGGGCATGCCAAAATGCCGATGTGGTACGAGCTTCATCTCCGTCAGCATCGCCAGCATGCGGGATACCGCGAAGACGCTGGCGAGAATACCGCCCGCCGTGGCCATCATGGCAATAGCGACAGTAAACCAGACACCGTAATCGCCGAGAGCGGGACGCGCAGCGGCCGCCAGAGAGTAGTCCTGCGTTTTGATGATTTCCGCCAGGGACAGGTTACTGGCAACGGCGAAACCGACCAGGGTGTAGATCACCACGCAGGCTGCGATGGAAATAATAATCGCTCGCCCCACGTTTCTCTTGGGGTCTATGACTTCCGAGCCGCTGTTGGTGATGGTGGTAAAACCTTTGAAGGCCAGAATGCCAAGGGCCGTTGCCCCCAGGAAATTGCCAAAGGTTCCAGCCTCACCGGGGCTAGAGAAATCAACAGAAACACTGTCGGCAATCCAGATACCCACCAGCCCGAAAACCAGAATGCCTCCGATCTTCAGGATACCTATAAAGGAAGCCACGCCCTGAATCATTCGGTTGCCCAACAGATTGATCAGAAACGCGGCCAGAATTAGTGAGACGCCAAGAATGGGCACCATGCGGCCACTTTCATCGCCATCGAACAGTTGCATGGTGTAAGAACCGAAGGTTCGCGCAAGAAAGCTCTGGGCAATCACCATCGAGAAATACATCAGCAAAGCATTGAAAGCCGTCGGTAACCGATTGCCATAGGCTTTGTGCAGGTACATGCCTATGCCCCCGGCTGACGGGTAGGCATTGGAAATTTTGATGTAGGAATAGGCACTGAAGCTTACGATTACCGCCGCGGCCAGAAACGCCAACGGGAAAAGAACGCCAGTCATCTGCGCCATCTGCCCGGTAAGGGCGAAGATACCGGCGCCAATCATGACACCGGTGCCCAGCATAACAGTTCCCGGAAGTGTAAGACTGCCTTTCTGATAGCGCGTGGTTCTGTCGTGCGTGCTGCTCATACAACCTCCTGTTGTTTTGAACGGCGTTTGATACTCAATAAATAGCCAATGCTGGCTTGGGTAGATCTCACTTGCATCAATGTCGAGAAAAACGGGCCAAAGAAATATCTTTAGCCCCTAAGTACCTGATCAGAGTGCGATGCGCGCTCCAATCACAGCAAACCAATCTGCTGTACTGCCGCCGTCCGCTTCGGCAAAGTCGGCACTATCGCCGTATTTGCGCTCATGCACCACGCCCACATAAGGCGAGAACGCACGGTCTATCAGGTCGTAGCGGAGCCGGAGGCCGGTTTCGGTGGAAACCAATCCTTTGCCGATGCCAATTTCCCTGTCTTCACTGAACGCTACCGTCGCATCCAGCGTTGCGGAAAGGATCCAATAGTTAGTGAGCAGCAGCTCGTACTCTGCGTCAAGTTCGGCTGAGGTATCTCCATCCTTGCTGACATACAAGTTTGCATCGATCTCAAACCATTGGGGTGCCAGCCCGGCTACACCGAGAACAGCATACGTACGATCCGATCCCTCGGGGGTGTCGAAGCGAACACCCGCTTTGGCGTCGAAGAACTTGGAAATGGGGATCTGGCCGACCAGCTGGTTTTCCAGTGATTCGTAGGCCCGCTCCTCCAGGCTGTACTCACCTTTTGAAATCCACCGGAGTTTCAGCTCGTCGGTGCCGTAGAAGGCATCCGCATCCCAGACGCCCAGCTCCTCGTCATCGTCGCTGTAGCGGTACTCAAATTCCTCGAATTGAACGCCCCAGGTTGTGAGCGGCTGTTTACGAGCCGTGGTGTCGGAAATCATTTCCTGAGCTGTCACCGCCGTTGAGACACCAATAGAGGCAAGAAAACTGACGGCGACAAGTGATCGAATACAACTCATGCCTCACCTCCATCTTCAGCAATCACGTCTGTTTTGGCCTGCGTTGAATCTGGCCCACCTTCAACAATGACCTTGCGGAACATACCAGCGGCCGCGTGATAGGACAGGTGACAGTGGAACGCCCACTGGCCGGGCGCGTCGACCTCGGTTTCCATGTAAACCGTGGTGCCTGGCTGCACACTGACCGTGTGCTTGATCGGGTTCCATTGGTCTGCACCAACATCGAGAATGGACCACATGCCGTGCAGGTGCATAGGGTGAGTCATCATGGTCTCGTTCACGAATTTGAAGCGAACTCGCTCACCGTATTTGAGACGAATTGGGTCTGCGTCTTCGTACTTGACGCCATTAATGCTCCAGATATAACGCTCCATATTGCCGGTCAAACGAAGCTCAATTTCCCGGGTCGGTTCGCGGTCTTCATACAGTGGATCTTGGGCCTTCAGGTCAGCATAGGACAGGAACTTGCCGCCATTGGCTGCCGTGGGTACAAGGCCACTTCCCTTGGCGTAAAAGGGGTCGCTTTGGCCGCCTTTTCCCATCGCCATGGAACCATGATCCATGCCTTCCATGTTGGAATGATCCATGCTGTCCATGTTGGAGTGGTCCATTCCCTCCATTGAGGAGTGATCCATCCCGGACATATCTTCTGAGCTGTCCATATCCATGTTCCCATGATCCATGCCCGCCATGCTGCCATGGTCCATACCAGGCATACCGCCCATATCAGCCATTGTCAGGCGGGCAGGTTCACGCAGTTGCGGCACGGCCGCTTCCATACCCTTTTCAGGGGCCAGTGTTGCCCTGGCATAGCCGGAACGCCCCATGGATTCAGCGAAAATGGTGTAGGCCTGCTCATCTTTCGGGTGGACGATCACATCATAGGTTTCCGCCACACCGATCCGGAACTCGTCCACGTTAACGGGCTGAACGTTGTTGCCATCGGCCTGTACAACCGTCATGTCCAGACCGGGAATCCGTATGTCGAAGTAGGTCGTGGCCGAGGAGTTGATGAACCGCAGCCGGATGCGTTCTCCGGGCTCAAAAAGGCCAGTCCAGTTCTGCTCGGGACCTTTGCCGTTGATCAGGCCCGTAAAGCCCTGCAAGTCCTCAACGTCCGCTTTCATCATCCGCATGTCACCCCAGGCCATGCGGTCCCGAATGGTGTTCATCAGACCGTTTTTGGACGCGTCCGAAAAAAACTCCCCCACGGTTTGCTGCTCACGGTTGTAGTAATCCGGCATCATTTTCAGGTTGCGCATGATGCGGTCACCGGAATGGGGGTGCTTGTCAGTCAGCTGCACCACGTATTCACGATCGTAGCGGAATGGCTCACGGCCCTCGGGCTCAATGACAATGGCACCATAGGCCCCGTCTGGCTCCTGAAAACCAGAGTGGCTATGAAACCAGTAGGTGCCTGCTTGCTGGATAGGGAATTCATAGGTGAACGTTTCACCCGGCTTGATGCCAGGGAAACTGATACCTGGCACACCGTCCTGATTGAAAGGCAGGATCAGACCGTGCCAGTGAATGGACGTCATCTCATCCAGGTTGTTGGTCACGTTGATCCGGACGTTCTCGCCTTCCTTGAAACGCATTACCGGTCCCGGAGATGCGCCGTTGTATCCAATGCCTTCCTTCACAAAATCGCCGGTATCAATTTTTACCCGGTCGACCGTAAGGTCGTATTCGCCGGCCAGAACCATGGCTGGCATCAGCAGGCTCAAAAGCCCTGTCAAAAAGCGTGGTTTCATCTGTGTTGCTCCGAACTACACGTCATTGAAGCCGGGCCGAGAAACGTGTCTCAGCCCCGCGCTCGCGGACCTCAGTTAAGCGAGTTACTCGAAATTGACCTTACCGTACATCCCGGCCTGATAGTGGCCCGGCACGTTGCAGGCAAATTCGATATTGCCTTTATCAGAGAACTTCCATACCACTTCTTTACTTTGGCCCGGTTCCAGCAACACGCTGTTCGGGTCGTCATGCTTCATGGAATGGCCATTCCCCATATCCATATTCATCATGTCGTGGTTCAGCTTGCCGCCCTGGATGACGCCATGCTCAACCATCATCATCATTTCCTCCTGATGGCCCTCGTGCATCTCTGGGGTGCCGATGTTGAATTCGTGAACGAGGTTCCCTTTGTTCTCCACCATGAACCGCACCGTTTCCCCGGGGCTTACGGTGATTGATTCCGGTTCATAGTAGTTGTCGTACATTTCGACTGTTATGGTTCGGCTGACCTCTGAGGCTTTACCAGGTTCACCACTCGCAGCGCCGTGACCGTGGCCTCCGCCATGGGTTCCAGCGGCAAAGGCGGTCGCCGACAATGAGATTGTTGCGGCAGCAACAAGGAATTTTGATACGATCATATAACTTCTCCCTTGAACGGATCTGGCCCAGAAGGCCGGTTTGTTTTACTCAAAACTTGAGCAATATCCAGAAACGGTTGCTATCATCGCTCAGCAACCTGAATCCATGCTGAAAATCGGAATTATTTTTCGTTCAGGCACAATTCAGCTTGGGCAGCAACACTGACGGGCTTTGATACTCAAATTGGGAAGGCAGATCAGGAATGCGATTACTTCTGGTGGAAGATGATCCCCTGCTGGCGAACGGGCTAAGCGCCCAGCTGGAAAAGGCCGGCTTCAGCGTGGATACCGCCCGTACAGCACGGGACGCCCGGCAACTCGGGCAGCAGGAAAGCTACCGGGCCGGTATTCTTGACCTGGGCCTGCCCGACGGTAACGGTCTGGACGTACTGAGGCAGTGGCGGGCGCATAAGGTCAGCTTCCCGGTGCTGATCCTGACCGCCAGAGGAGACTGGCAGGACAAGGTCAATGGACTGAAGGCCGGCGCCGATGATTACCTCGCGAAACCTTTCCAGACGGAAGAACTGATTGCCCGGCTTCACGCCATCGTGCGGCGAAGCGAAGGCCGAATAATGGATACCCTGACAGCGGGCCGATTCGAGCTGGACGAAAATCGCCAGACGTTAAGAGCCGGCGACCAGACCGAACATAGCCTGACCGGGACCGAGTTCCGCTTGCTACGCTGTCTGATGAGCCGACCCGGGCAAGTATTCTCGAAAGAACAGCTTCTGGACCAGCTATACAGCCTCGACGACACACCCAGCGAGAATGTTATCGAAGCCTATGTGCGGCGGCTCAGGAAGCTGGTGGGTCCGGACACCATAAAGACCCGACGTGGTCAGGGGTACCTGTTCGATGCCGATAGCCACTAGACCTCGCTCGGTCAGGGGGATGCTCCTGCTTCTGCTGCTTCCGGCCGGTATTGGTCTGATGGCACTGGCCTGGTTCATTCATGGGGCCTTGCTGGAGAGGATGTCCACGGACTTCGTGGAAAGCCGCCTGAAAGATGAGGTGGCTTTTCTGGAACACCAGATCCGCCAGTCCGGTGGCCGGATTGATACACTCCAGACCGGCGATTACTTCCAGGAAGTGTTCCACCACGCCTTCGCCATTGCCTCTCCGTCCGGGCAGTCCATTTCACCGGAAACCTGGACACCGCTGCTGAGGCCGTTGCTCTCGTCCGAGCAGGAAGGAGCCGTGAGAGTCCGAGGTGCTGGGGTATCCGCTGCGCCTTCAGAGTTGCTTGGGTATCGCCGTGCTTTCACAATCGGCGGCAACCCCTTTGTGGTCATTGTTGCCGAGGATATGGAGGCACTTCAGCAAAGTCAGGCCGAACTCCACACCTGGACTGCCATCGTCTCGGTTTTACTGGTCATTCTGATGGTCGGAAGCATAAGGGTGGGCATCACTCTGGCCCTGCGGCCAGTAGTGGGCCTTCGGGCGAGCCTGAAAAAGCTTCAGTCAGGCGATATCTCCCGTATTAACGCAGACGGCCCGGAGGAGTTCCGGCCCCTCGTTCAGCAACTCAATCAGCTGCTGGATTCACTGGATGACCGGTTGGAACGCTCCCGTGACGCCCTTGCCAACCTTTCCCACAGTGTGAAAACGCCCATAGCGGCTGTCAGACAGATCCTGGAAGACACCAGCCGACCGCTTGATGAGAACCTGAGACGGGAAATGGCGTCGCGCCTCGACGACATAGATGCTCAGCTGGAGTCAGAAATGCGGCGAAGCCGGTTTGCAGGTCCACAGGTCGGTCAAAGTGCCTGCCCGGTCAAACAGGCCCGGGACCTGCTGTGGATGCTCGGCCGCCTCTACCCCGATAAATCTTTTGAACTGTCAACGGATCTGCCTGAACACCATCGCTGGCCTGTTGAGGAGCATGATCTGAACGAAATCCTTGGCAACTTGCTGGATAACGCAGGCAAATGGTCGTCCCGCTGGGTGGAACTCACGCTGGGTGAAGATCAAGGTCAGTTAAAAATCATCATCAGCGACGACGGGGCCGGCGTCTCAGAAACAGCCCGGTCACAATTGGGCAAGCGGGGATTGAGGCTGGACGAGCAAACACCTGGTCATGGATTGGGGCTGGCTATTGTCCACGCGATAGTTGAGCGTTATCAGGGACAGGTTCATTACACGTCCAGTAAAGCGGGAGGTCTTACTGCTGTTGTTGAAATCCCTGGTTCAGATCGATTCGGCAGCCGGTCAAGCAACTGACACCTTCACCCTCCATTCTCTATGCTTCAAGTCAAATTCATCAATAGTTGGGATGATGATTTGGAGTCTCGTCCAGCCTGTTCAATCTCGACCGCTCTATAATGAGCTTTCCCTGAAGGATACTGAATCTACACCCACTAACACTACTTGCTCTACTTGCAACCCAAAACAGCAAACCGATGCTTTTGATCATGAATTTTATACCCCCCCCCC
>SWCE01003376.1_pt1 | contig 64885 bp, 58 predicted proteins | sample 4690061 | NCBI WGS metagenome assembly SWCE01 (sample SAMN10267279, study PRJNA491770) | bioreactor metagenome | isolation source: DHS bioreactor inoculated with subseafloor sediment | place: Japan: off Shimokita Peninsula | collected 2012-10
CCCCCCCTGGAAGCTCACCAAGGCAGTCGTTGTTCCGACTGTGCGGTCCTTCGCCCGGATGCCGTGGCGGTCACCTCCAGAGATGACACCTGCAGTTCCGCGGGCACCGTTACAATACCCGAAAGCTCCTGAAAATACCGGAACTGAAACCTGTCCTCACTGTGCTCTTCCAGGTAATCCGTGGCATCGGCGGTAAACGCCTCGCCATCCCGGCTGCCGCGCAACGTGAAACTGACACGGCCGGACAGAGCGTCCCGGTTCTCCCCGGTTTGCACCAGCACCAGGCGATAACGCACCCGCCGTTCGCCCTCCGCGGGACTCAATTCCAGTTTTTGCACCACCAGCCCATGATTTTCGTCACTGGGGGACATCACACTCTTATAGAACGAGACCGCCTGCTCCAGTTCCGCCTGCTGATCACGCAGGGCCCGGATCTCCTGACGCAGCTGCTCGCGCGCCTGTTCCCCCACCTGAGCTTCGGTGCGGTACACCGCCAGATCCTTGCGGGCCTGATCCAGTTCCTGTTTGACCTGGTGCAAAGAGCGTCGGGCAGGCCCGTCCTCCTCACCCTCGCTACTGTCGCCGGCGATTACCGACAGCCCTGGCACGCCATACCACCAGACTAGGGCACCGCCGCCCACCAGACACCCCAGGCACAATACCAACACCGCCAGGCCCGCCAACAAACGTCGCCGCCGCTGGGTGGAGGGACTGATCGGCACCAGTACCACATCGTCCAACCGGTTTTTCACGCCCCACTTCGCCATCAGGACCACAACCCGCTATCGCTATTAGCGATGCGCGCCCTGGGATTGTTTGCCGTTTCAGCCAAGGCCATAGAATGCTCCAAACAGGTAACTCCCCCGAGCCCCGGGCTATTCAGGCCTCCGGAACCGGAAAATAATAGGCAGGGCCGTCCGGCCCGACAACTCAGGCCGTCTTGTCCTCACCGGCGAGACGCCGCCCCTCGGCCGCCATCCCCGCGCCGCTGGCCATGCGCTCCGCCAAAGAATCATACAATGGACGCGACCATACCAGTTTCGACACCGCGGCGGACAAAAAGGCGCCCACCATCAGAGACAACAGCAGATCGTGTCGGTTGCCGGTCAATTCCATGACGATCACAAAGGACGTGATCGGACGCTGAATCACCCCGGCCAGAAACGCCGCCATCGCCACCACGGTGATGCCGACCACCGAGGTCTCCGGGAACCAACCGCTCATGGCACTGCCGATGCCGGCACCAGCGGCCAGGCTGGGTGAAAACAAACCACCGGGCAGTCCAGTGAAATAGGACACCAGGGTCGCGCCCATTTTCGCCAGCGGGAAGGACCAGTCACCGACATGCTCTCCATCCAGCAGGCTGCGCGCCTCCTCGTAACCACTGCCATAAGTCGCACCACCGGTGAGCAGCCCCAGCGCCACCAGCACCACGCCACACAGAAACACCACCCGATACGGGTACCTGACGGCATGCGGCGTCAACCAGCGGCTGCCACTGATCAGCAGACGACTGAACAGACCGCCCAGCAAACCGCAGATGAGCGCCACCACACCGATGGCCAGCCAGTTGGCGGTCAGTTCCAGATCGCCCTGGGGATGGCCGAAGTAGCTGTAGTGGCCGTTGATCATCAGTACCACCACACCCGAGAGGATGATCGCCAGAATCAGGGTACCGCTGGTGCGTTGTTCGAAGGAGCCGGACAGTTCCTCAATGGCGAACACAATCCCAGCCAGCGGGGCGTTGAACGCCGCCGACACCCCGGCCGCGCCCCCGGCGACGATCAGAGCGTTATCCACATATTTTTGCTGCAGACGTCCAACCTGACCCACCGAATACATCATCGCGGCACCGATTTGTACGCTCGGACCCTCGCGGCCGATACTGGCGCCGCACAGCACCCCAAGCACGGTGAGAACGAACTTCAGCGCGATCACCCGCAGCGACAGGAAGGTGGGGCGCAACCAATGGTAGCGTTGCTTGAGCACCACCAATACCTGAGGAATCCCGCTACCTTGGGCTTCCGGCCCCATGCGGCGCATCAGCCAGATGATCACCATCATCCCCAGCGGGGTCATGGCGACGGGGATGTAAGGCGAATAAGCGTGAATGCGGTTGAAGGTTTCCGAGGCCAGTTCCACCGCCCAGGCAAACCCCACCACCAGCAACCCGACCAGCAAAGCGCCGATCCAGAACACGGCGCGCAACTTCCAGTCCTCAATGGTACCCAATTGCCTGCGCGTAAGGCGCCGCGTGCGGAAGAAATAATAACGTAACAGCCGACCGGAACGCGGTGCTCTCTTCACTAGACTCCCCGAGCAGAAAAACACGCCCCGGCCAGCCCTCCGCCAACCCGGACGTGATCATTGAGAAAAAGCCGTTATAGTGTACGCCCGGAAGCCCGGTACAGCCACTGGGCCACTTTCGCTGCAAGGAGCCCCAACCCATGTTTTTGTGGCTGAAAGCCTTTCATTTGATGGCGGTCATCTGCTGGTTCGCCGGTATTTTTTACCTGCCACGTCTGTTCGTGTATCACGCCATGGCCGAGGATCAGGTCAGTCGCGAGCGCTTCAAGATCATGGAGCGCAAGCTTTACCGGGGCATCATGAACCCGAGCATGATCGTCACCGTGGTGCTGGGCCTATGGATGCTGATCAGCCACTGGGACCTGTACAAAACCCAGGGCTGGATGCACGCCAAGCTGGCGCTGGTGATCCTGCTGATCGGCTATCATCATATGTGCCTGGCCCACCTGAAGAAGTTCGCCGCCGACGCCAACACCAAAAGCCACCGGTTCTTTCGAGTGTTCAACGAAATTCCGGTACTGTTGCTGGTCGGCATCGTGATTCTGGTGGTGGTCAAGCCGTTCTGATCGGGGCTCTTGACGCCCTTGGCTGAACGGCTGACGCTAGCGACATACGCCGGCGCCTTCGCCCGGCGTCCCACTCTCTGCCTTTCGGCTTTCGACGACGACACCATGAAACCCAATATTCTTGTTATCGCCGGACACGACCCTTCCGGCGGCGCCGGCATTCACGCCGATATCGAGGCCATCCATGATCTGGGCGGGCTGGCCAGCACGCTGATCACCGCGCTGACGGTGCAGAACAGCCAGCATGTGCAGGGCTTCCAACTGACCGATATCGACCTGCTCGAGCGCCAGGCGGACACCCTCCTCGCCGACTACGATTTCCAGGCGGTGAAGATCGGCATGACCGGCTCACTGGCCACGGTCCGCTTCATCGCCCGCCTACTGGCGCGTTTGCCCGGTGTACCGGTGATCCTGGACCCGGTCCTGGCGGCGGAAAGCGGCGGCAGCCTGACCCGGGAATCCCTCGGCGATGCCATGATCGGCGAGCTGGCGCCACGGTGCGAACTGCTCACCCCCAATCTGCCCGAAGCCCGGCTGCTGGCCGGAGACGACGGCACGACGGGCGCGACGGGCACGCAAAGCGTGTCCGAATACGGCCAACGCCTGTGCCAACGTGGCGCCAGAGCGGTGTTGATCACCGGCACCCATGACGACACCGACCAGGTCAGCAATCATCTGTTCCAGGGCACCGGTGAGACACAAAGCTGGCACTGGCAACGCCTGCCCCACGTCTATCACGGCTCCGGTTGCACCCTGGCGTCCTCCATTGCCTGCCTGCGTGGCCAGGGAATGCCGCTGGAGCAAGCCGTGGCGGAAGGGCAGGCCCGCGTGGATCATTACCTGCGCGCCGCCTGGCGGCCGGGCCAGGGCCAGCACGTGCCAGACCGGAGGACACCATGACATCCCGCTTGCATGGCCTTTATGCCATCACCGACCCCATGCTCATCCCGGATCAGCGTCTGCTGCCCGCGGCCCAGGCCGCTCTGCGTGGCGGCGCCCGGTTACTGCAATATCGCGACAAACCCGCCAGGGCCATGCAGCGGCTGGAGCGAGCTGGCCGCCTGGCGGCCCTGTGCCGCCAATATGGTGCCCTGTTCATCGTCAATGACGACCCGGCCCTGGCCCAGGCGGTCAACGCCGATGGCGTGCATATGGGGCAAAGCGACGGCGCCGTGCCCGCCGCCCGGGCCCTGCTCGGCGCCGACAAGATTATTGGCGTCTCCTGCCACGGCGATCTGGCGCTGGCCGCCAAAGGCGCCGCCGAAGGCGCGGATTACCTGGCGCTGGGGCGTTTCTATCCATCCCATACCAAACCCAAGGCGCCGCCGGTGACCCTGGACACCCTGCGGGAAGCCCGTGATCGCTTCACTCAACCCCTGGTCGCCATCGGTGGCGTCACCGCGGACAACGCCCAGCCGCTGATTGACGCCGGCGCCGATATGGTCGCACTGATTCACGGTCTGTTCGCCACCGCCGACTGCGATGAAATCGAGGTCAGGGCGCGCCAGCTCTCCCGGTTGTTCCCGGTCCGCTGACCCGGAACGGTCATCTTCCGGAGGTGGCGACCGGTTTCCGGAATACGCATAATGCCCATCAATCCCCGGTGGCGGATGCCACCCTCATGATCCCCCGCCCGGCCCTTCCGTGAGCCGGGCCCGGATCCGTTTCGCAAGGAGTTCCCATGAGTCGCACGCAATCCGAACAGCTGTTTCGCCGTGCCCAGAAGCACATTCCCGGCGGCGTCAACTCTCCGGTCCGCGCCTTCAGCGGTGTCGGCGGCACCCCGGTGTTCTTCGAGCGGGCGGAGGGCGCCTACCTGTTCGACGAGGACGACAACCGCTATATCGACTACGTCGGTTCCTGGGGCCCCATGGTGCTGGGCCATAACACCCCAGCGGTACGTGAAGCCGTGCAACAGGCGGTGGCTCGCGGGCTGAGCTTCGGCGCGCCCACCGAGGCGGAAGTGGAAATGGCCGATCTGGTCTGCGAAATGGTGCCTTCCATGGACATGGTGCGCATGGTCAACTCCGGCACCGAAGCCACCATGTCCGCCATCCGCCTGGCTCGCGGCCACACCGGCCGGGACAAGATCATAAAATTCGAAGGGTGCTACCACGGCCATGTGGACAGCCTGCTGGTACAGGCGGGCTCCGGCGCCCTGACCCTGGGCACGCCCAGTTCCCCCGGCGTGCCGGCGGCGGTCACCGCCGACACCCTGGTACTGCCCTACAACGATGCCGCCGCCGTGGCGGAAGTGTTCGCCCAACAGGGCAGCGATATCGCCGCGGTAATCGTCGAACCGGTGGCCGGCAACATGAACTGCGTGCCGCCCACCCAGGGCTTCCTGGACACTCTGCGAGCCCAGTGCAGCGAGCACGGCGCGCTGCTGATCTTTGACGAAGTCATGACCGGCTTCCGCGTCGCTCTGGGCGGAGCCCAGGCCCTTTATGGCATCACCCCGGATCTGACCACCCTGGGCAAGATCATCGGTGGCGGCATGCCGGTGGGCGCCCTCGGCGGGCGCCGCGAGATCATGGAAAGCCTGGCGCCACTGGGACCGGTCTACCAGGCCGGCACCCTGTCCGGGAACCCGGTGGCGATGGCCGCCGGCCTGGCCACGTTGCAGGCTCTACGCGAACCGGGCTTCCATGACACTCTTGATGCCAAGGCGCGGCGCCTCACCGAAGGCTTGTCGATGGCGGCACGGGAATGCGGGGTCGGCTTCACCACCAATCAGGTGGGCGGCATGTTCGGTCTATTCTTTACCGAGCAGACCCGGATCAGCCGTTTCTCGGATGTGATGGCCTGCGACAAGGAACGCTTCCAGCGCTTTTTCCATGCCATGCTGGACCGAGGCATCTATCTGGCACCAAGCGCCTTTGAGGCCGGTTTCGTCTCCATCGCCCACAGCGACGAAGACATCGACGCCACCATCAAGGCCGCCCGCGAAGCGTTCGCGGCGCTGCTGTAGCGATCCGTGGACCCAGCGGCACACAGTTCGCTGGGCGCTTACACATGTCGCTTCTAAAGCAGCTTCCCACGGACCGGACAACGAAGCCGCTGCGGGAGCTTGCCTTGCAAGCGAATGGGCTTCAGTTCCTACCGCTGGCCCATCGAATAGTGAGACAACACTGGTCAGCGGGCCAGCGGCGCCAAGCGACCGCCGGTCAGTGCCAACAGGTCCACCGGCGCCATTTCAATTTCCAAGCCGCGCCGGCCGCCGCTCATATACAAAACACCTTGGCTTTCGGCACTGTGGTCCAACCACAGCGGCAGCCGCTTTTTCTGCCCCAATGGGCTGATACCCCCGAGCACATAGCCGGTAAGGCGTTGCGCCACGGCGGCATCCGCCATGGCCGCTTTCTTGCCACCGGCGGCTTTGGCCAGGGCTTTCAGATCCAGTTGTTTGTGCACCGGAACCATGGCCACCTGAGGCCGCTCGTCCACCATCGCCAGCAGCGTCTTGAATACCTGTTCAACAGGCAGCCCCAGAGCCTCCGCGGCTTCCAGCCCATAGCTGGGTGCCTGTGGGTCGGCCTGGTAGCTGTGTGTCCGAAAGGCCACGCCGGCTTTTTCGGCGGCCTTTACCGCCGGTGTCATGCCGTCCCCCGGCGCAGTTCCTGAGCCCGTTCGCGTGCCTCACGGGCGCCTTCCTTATCCCCTTGCCGTTCGCGGGCGGTGGCCACCAGATCCCACAGTTCCGCCTGATAACCCGGATTGTAGGGCGCCAGCCGCAGGGCTCTCAGGGCCAGCCCTTCAGCGGAGTGAGCGTCGCCTTCCTCCAGACGCAAGCGGGCCAACTGCCGGTACACCCAGGAGGAATCCGGTTCCATGCTCAGCGCCCGTTCCAGGTACCGTCCGGCCGCGGACATATTGCCCTGGTTGCGGGCCCCCTCGGCGCGATCAAGCAAAGCCAGCGCCGGCGCCCCCTGCAGATCAGCCCGGGCATCCACCGGTTGCTGTCGCGGCTCACCGGAGGGCGGTGATGATCGGGACGAGGACGAAGACGCGGAAGTGCCGTAGTCGCCCCCCGTCCCCGTCGTTGGTGTCGTCGCGCAGCCGGCCAGCATGGCCGCCAGCAGCATCAGTCGAACCAGCCCTTGAACCATTGCAGTACCCCTTTCTTCTTGTCGCCGTCACGGGATCCGCAACGGTCGGCCTCCTCGGGAATCGATGCTGTCAGCATCGGGTAGCGGTGGGCACCATCACAGCCCTCGCCGCTGACCAGGGTACCGGACGGATCCATCCAAACCCACTCCACGCCGGCCGGCGGTTTCTGCGACAGGCTGCGTTGCGGCAATGAAGCCATCAATTGCGCCCACACCGGCACCGCGCCGGAAGAACCGCTGACCCCGGCCGGGCTGTTGTCGTCCCGGCCTACCCACACCACCGCCAGATGATTGGCGGAGAAACCGGCAAACCAGGCATCGCGGAAATTATCGCTGGTGCCGGTCTTCCCGGCCACCTTCACCGAAGCCGGCAACTTGGCGCGCACTCCACGACCGGTGCCCTGATCGACCACGTCCTGCATTGCTTGTTGCAACACGAACACCGGTTCCTGCGGCAACACCTCCTCGGTGGTGATGGGATAACGGGCGATCGGCTGGCCATCCTTGTCAAGCACATCGGTGATCGAACGCAACGGCGTGGAGAAACCGCCGGTAGCCAGCGGCTGATACATCATCGCCACTTCGAACGGCGTCAGTCCCAGACTGCCCAGCAAAATACTCGGATAGAGTGGAATGTCCCGCTGTACGCCCAATGTTTTCAGCGTCTCCGCCACCTTGCTCAAGCCCACTTCCATGCCGAGTCGTGCCAGAGCCTGGTTGCGCGAGCGCACCAGGACGTCATGGATCGGCATGGGGCCCAGGGATTTGTTGTCGAAGTTCTTCGGCTGCCAGGGTTCATTATTGCGCAACGGCACCGACAGCGGCTCATCGTTGACGATGGTCGCCAGGCTGTATTTTTCCGGTTGCTCCAGCGCCGCCAGCACCACCGCCGGCTTCACCAGCGAGCCGATCGGCCGCACCGCGTCCAGCGCCCGGTTGAACCCGTGCTCCCGGGAGCGGCGATTGCTGACCACCGCCAGCACATCGCCCTGGGTCGGCGCCACCACCACCACCGCCCCATTGAGATGGTTCTTGCCGCCGGGGTCCTTGTTTTCCAGGTGATCGCGCAGCGCCTTTTCCGCCGCCAACTGGGCCAGCACATCCAGCGTGGAGTGGATGCGCAGACCGTCGACGCCCAGCACCTCCGGCGGATAGTCACGGGCAAGTTGCCGCCGCACCAGATCGATGAACGCCGGGAACGCATAAAGCGGCGACTCGCCTCGCGGCACCACTTCAAGCCCCCGTTTGCTGAAGCGGTGCAATTCCTCCTCGCTCAGCGCGCCTTGCTGACGAGCCACCTGCAACACCGTGTTGCGGCGCTTGAGCGAACGCTCCGGGCGGCGCCGGGGATCGTACCAACTGGGCCCCTTGAGCAACCCCACCAGGGTCGCCAGTTGATGTGGTTCCAGCTCTTCCAGAGGACGCCCAAAATAGAACTGCGCGCCCAGCCCCATGCCGTGGATGGAACGGGATCCGTCCTGGCCGAGATAGACTTCGTTGATGTAGGCCTCGAGGATCTGTTCCTTGCTGTAATGCAGCTCCAGCAGTACCGCCATTGGCAGTTCCACCAGTTTGCGCAACAGAGTGCGATCCTGAGTGAGCCAGAAATTCTTCACCAACTGCTGGGTCAGTGTACTGCCGCCCTGCACCAGACGGCCGGCTTTGATATTGGCCAGCATGGCCCGGGCCAGTCCGCGCAGGGACACCCCGTGGTGCTCGTAGAAATCCTGGTCCTCGGTGGCCAGCAACATTTTCACCATCAGCGGTGGCACGCGGTCCAGCGGCACATAGACCCGGTCCTCACTGTGCCCCGGATGGATGCTGCCGATCTGCATCGGCTCCAGCCGTGCCAGGGAGCCTCCCTGCCCCGCCTGCAACGATGCAATCTCTCCACCGCCGAGACGCAGATTAAGGCGCTGGGAAGGTTCGCCGCCATCGCTGTCGCGGAACCCCCGAGTGTGAATGATCAGCCGATTGCCGTTCACCGAATAACTGCCCGGAGTGGGCGCGCCCGGCGCCTGCCGGTAGCGCATCAGCTCCAGCATTTTGAGCATGTCCGCCCGTGACAGAACCCGGCCGGGATACAGTTCCACCGGCCGGGCATAGACCCGCGCCGGCAACTGCCAGACATGGCTGTCAAACCGTTCCTGCACCAGGGCGTCCAGATAGATCAGGCCGGCGGCCATCGCCACCAGCCCCACCGCCAGGACCTTGGCGAGGAAACGCCCGCTGATCCAGCGCCGCGCCGACGCTTTCTTCTTACGGCGGCGCGGAGCCGCTCTCTTCGCTTTTTTTGCCATGGCCGGGAGTATACGGAAAAGTGTGGGGATTTTATGAGGGCCCCGGAAGGATTGATGCGCCGGCGGCGATCTTTGAGGAAATTTTGCAACCGCCCCGGCCATCTCCATAATAGGCCCCGCCAGGCCCGTCCCCCACCCGGGCCGCCTTCCGTCCCGCGCGGAACCGGGATGATCAGAGGTGGGAACAGCCCCAACGGAGCCACCATGGAAAAGAAATACGACGTCTACGCCCTCGGCAATGCCCTCGTGGATACGGAAATCGAGGTCAGTGACGCCTTTCTCGAACGCATGGAGGTGGGCAAGGGGCTGATGACCCTGGTGGACCAGGCACGCCAGGCGGAGTTACTCCGGGCACTGGAAGGCGAAGCCGAACCCCACAAGCTGACCAGCGGCGGCTCCGCCTGCAACACCGTGGTGGCGGCCCGTCAATTTGGCGGCAGCGGCTATTACGCCTGCAAGGTGGCCGGGGATGACACGGGTGATATCTTCGTGCGCGAGTTGCTGGCCGCCGGCGTCGACACCAACATGAACGGCAACCGCCCGCGGGGCATTTCCGGTCGCTGCCTGGTGATGATCACGCCGGATGCCGAACGCACCATGAACACCTTCCTTGGCATTTCCGAGCAGGTCTCCGAAGACGAGGTTGACGAACAGATCGTGGCGGCCTCCCGCTACGTCTATCTGGAAGGCTACCTGGTCAGTTCCCCCAGTGCCCGGGCCGCCGCCATCCGCCTGCGCCAACTGGCGGAAAAAAACGGCGTCGGCACGGCTCTGACGTTTTCCGATCCGGCCATGGTGCGTTTCTTCCGTGATGGCCTGACGGAAATGCTCGGCGACGGTGTTGATCTGCTGTTTTGCAACGAAGACGAGGCCAAGGGCTTTACCGACACCGATACTCCGGAAGCCGCCCTGGAAGCTCTGAAACCGCTGTGCCGCACCCTGGTGATGACACGGGGCGCGGAAGGTTCCTTGCTGTGGGACGGCCAGCAGACACACTCTGTCCCCTGCGATCCGGTGAAACCGGTTGACACCAATGGCGCCGGGGACATGTTCGCCGGCGCCTATCTTTATGCCATCACCCATGGCCACGACGCGGTCACCGCCGCCCGTCTGGCCAACGCCGCCGCGGGCCGCCTGATCGTTGAATTTGGCCCGCGCCTGCCCAGCGGCGCTCACCAGGAAATCCGCCAGCGCATTCTGGGCGAGTAGGCAAGCGAAAGGAGAGGAAGACCGCGATGCAGGCCGTATGCAGTATTCACGATATCGAGGACGACAGTGCCCGGGAATTCCAGGTGGATGACCAGCCGGTGGTGATCGTCAAACGGGACGGGCAGTTCCATGCCTACCTGAATTGGTGCCCGCATCTGGGGATCGAGCTAAATTTCATGCCGGACCAGTTCCTCGACAGTGACAATCAGTTTCTCATTTGCGCCAATCACGGCGCTCTGTTCGAGATCGAATCCGGCGATTGCCTGTCCGGCCCCTGCAGTGGCGATGCCCTGCTGGCGGTCCCCCTGGAAGTCCGCGAGGAACAAATCTGGCTGGGCGAGGTACCGCAACCGGCATGAGCCATCCCTTCGACCACCTGACCCCGGATCTCATGCTGGACGCCCTGGACGGCGTCGGCTTTCTCACCGACGGCCGCTTGCTGGCGCTCAACAGCTTCGAAAACCGGGTTTATCAGATCGGTCAGGAAGAAGGACCGCCGGTGATCGTCAAGTTCTACCGCCCTCAGCGCTGGAGTGACGAACAAATCCTGGAGGAGCACCGTTTCAGCCTCTTTCTGGTGGAACGGGACTTGCCGGTAGTGGCGCCCTTGCAACGGGACGGCCGCACTTTGTTCGAGCATGGCGGCTTCCGCTTCGCCGTCTTTCCCCGCGCTGGCGGTCATGCGCCGGAGTTGGCCAATGATGCTCATCTCGAGCAACTGGGGCGGACCCTGGCGCGCTGGCACGCGTGCGGGAACGACCGTCCCTACCGGCGCCGCCCCACCCTGGATGTGATCGCCGACATCGAAAAAGCCGCCGCCCAACTTACCGAGGAAGTGGTGGATCTGAACTACCGGGGCCAATACCGGGACCTGACCGCTGCTCTGGTATCACGGCTGCGAACCCACCTGGCGGGTCGAGACTTTCCCCTGCTCAACGTTCATGGCGACTGCCACGGCGGCAACATTCTTTGGCGCGAATACGGAGAAACCGGGGGCGGCCCTCACTTCGTCGACCTGGACGACAGCGTGCGGGCGCCCGCCATGCAGGACCTGTGGATGCTGCTTTCCGGTGAACAGGAAGAACAGCGCCATCAACTGCAGGTCGTGGCCCGTGGCTATGAGCTGTTTCTGCCCTTCCCCTGGGATCAGAGCGTGCTGATCGAACCGCTGCGCATTCGCCGCATGATCTGCCATGACGCCTGGCTGGCCCAACGCTGGGACGATCCGGCCTTCCCTCCCGCCTTTCCCTGGTTCGACAGCCCGCGCTATTGGCAGGACCGGGTCACCACCATGGCGGAGCAGGTTCAGCGGCTGTCATAACCTGACAGGCAAAGGGGTCTCCAGCCGATTCTCGAACTCGGTCATCGCGGTTTTCCAGGCCAATACTTCCACGCCTTTGTCCACCGCCTCTCGCAACAGCTCGCCGTAGCGGGCGTCAATTTCGTCCGCCGGGCGCACCGCCACCGCGCCGGAATGCTGTGCGCAGAAGAACAGCACCGCCCGCTTGCCCGAAGCCGCCACCGACATCAGTGTCCGCAAATGCTTCTGGCCGCGTTCGGTGATTGAATCCGGAAAGGCGATGACGCCATTGTCGGGATCGTCGGGGCCAGGCCCCAGAGTGACGTTCTTCACTTCAATGAAAGTATGAGGCGCGGCGCGGTCACCCAGGGCCAGGTCGAAACGGCTGTCACCGAAGGTGATCTCGCGTAACACCCCGGCGCCCGGTTCCAGCTCCCGCACCCGCCCTTCCGCGATGGCTTCCGCCACCAGTGTATTGGGGCGGCCGGTATTGACCCCGGCCCAATGGCCGTGGGCCACCTGCACCGCTTCCAGTGTGTGGCGATACTTGCGCTTGTCGTTGCCGCTGTCGGAGATCAGAGCCGCCTGTTCCCGGCCCGGCAACACGCAATGCTTCATGGAACCGGTGTTGGGGCAATGCACGGTGATCTCGCTGCCATCGGCCCGACGCACATCGGCCAGGAAGCGCTTGTAGCGGCGCAACAGGGTGACCGCCTGCATGGGAGGATCAAACTTCATTGCCTCTCCAGGAAGCGGGCCAGACGCTCCAGCGCCTGATGCAAGCGCTCCTCGTCGCAGGTGTAGGCGAGACGAATGTAACGCTCGGGCAGGTGAGCCTCACCAAAATCCAGCCCGGGGGTTACCGCCACACCGGCTTCTTCCAGCAAGCGCCGGCAAAGTTCGAAGCTGTCCCGGGTGTGGGCGCTGACATCCACGTAGATATAGAAAGCACCTTCGCTGTCACCGACCACCGGCAGCCCCATTCCCGGCAACGCCTCCAGTAACAAGGTACGGCGCCGGGCCAGCAACTGCCGGCGCTGCTCCGCGATAGCCAGAGTATCTTCGCTGAACGCCGCCATCGCCGCATGTTGTGCCACCGTGCCCGGAGCCAGAAACCAGTTTTGCGCCAGCCGCTCCACCGCCGGCACCGCCCCCGCCGGCGCCACCAGCCATCCCAGCCGCCAGCCGGTCATGCCGAAATATTTGCTGAAGCTGTTGATGACCCAGGCGGCGTCGCCATGCGCCAATACGGTTTCCGCTTCGGCGCCGTAGCAGAGCCCCTGGTAAATTTCATCAACGATCAAAGTGCCCTGCCGCTCCCGGCACCACCGCGCCCAGTCATTCAGTTCTCCGGCCGGGATACGATTACCGGTGGGATTGTCCGGGCTGGCCACAAGGGCGACGCGGGTCGTTTCACCCCACGCGGAGCGCAGTATGTCACCGCTGGGACGAAACCCCGTCGATGCCTGTAACGGCATGGGCTGCGGTACACCGCCAAACATACGAACGAACTGGCGGTTACAGGGGTACCCCGGATCGCACAACAACACACCGTCGCCAGGGTCCAGCAATGCCCCCAGAGCCAGTTGCAAGGCACCGGAGGCCCCCGGTGTGACCACGATCCTGGCCGGATCCACCTGCGCACCGAAGCGGTCGCGGTAATCCGCGGCGATGATCTCACGCAATGCCGGCAACCCCGCCGCGGGAGTGTACCGGGTCTGCCCCAGATCCAGGGCGTGGCGGGCCGCCGCCATCACCGGCGACGGGCAAGGAAAGTCGGGCTCCCCCACCTCCAGATGGATGATATCCCGGCCCTGGGCCGCCAGTTGTTGGGCCCGCTCCAGCAACGCCATCACGTGAAAAGGCGGAACGGTGTTGGCAAGGCGGGAAATTCTTTGCGAATCAGTCAAGAAAAACCCCTTTTCTGTCGCTATGTTGTGGCTATAATCCCGTGGTTTCGTGGCGTCAAGAAACGCCGCCGGGCGAGGGAAAGCCCACCGGGTTGACTGCCATCGCCAACAGTGGCATGGCAGGCAGTAACGCGGTAAGGTCGAAGATTACACTATTGACGGGCTCCGGTTGGGCGGGGCCCTGTTCAGGGAACGCTCAGGGAACTGGGCTCCGAATAGCGAGTCGTGACTATGTTAAGGGAGTTGATCAAAATGGCCACCGGGAAAAAAGCTAAAAAGAAAGCCATCGCCAAATCCAAGGCCGGTGCAGCCCGGACTTCCGCCGCCGGCAAGAAAGCCGCGGTGAAAAAAGCCGCCGCCGTCAAGAAGAAGGCTGTAGCTAAAAAGGCCGCTCCCAAGAAAGCGGCGGCCCAAGCCGCGGCGAAGAAGGTCACGACCACGAAAAAAGCCGTCAGCAAGCGCCCCGCCAGCGCAAAGACCACGGCCAAGGCGGCCCCTTCCGGCAGCGGCAAGAGCAAGGCCGCCAGCAAAAAGGCAGCGGTCAGCAAAGCCGCCAAGACCACCACCAAAGCAACGGCCACGAAAGCCAAACCGAAGACTCAGGCGGCCCGCAAATCAACCCCGGGCCCCGCTTCCTCCACTCGCAGCAAACAGGTGAAAAGCACGCCCAAAAGCAAATCGAGCGCCACAACCACACCCCAATCCAAGGCTTCCGGCACCGCCAAGCGCGCAGCCAAGGCCAAGCCGGCTCCGGCCCAAGCGCCGGCCCGGAATACGACGACGTCATCGGGAACCGCCAGGAAGGCTCCCGGCAGCCAGGAGCGCAGGCCGTCCCGTTCCTCTTCTTCAGTTCAGGTGAAATCGACGGTGAAAAAACCCGCAACAGCCGCCGACAAAGCGGACAACCTTATTCATGGAGTCACTCCTTATGTCGCCAAAGAAGGCGAGGAGTACATGAACGACGCTCAGCGCGCCCATTTCCGTCAGGTTCTTCTGGCCTGGCGCCAGGAGTTGATGGAAGAAGCGGATCGCACCATGCACCACCTTCAGGACGAGGTGGCCAATCTGCCCGATCCCGCCGACCGGGCAACCCAGGAGGAAGAATTCGCATTGGAACTGCGCACCCGCGACCGCGAGCGCAAACTGCTGAAAAAGATCGAGAAAGCCCTCGATCAGATCGACAAGGATGACTACGGCTACTGCGAGGCCTGCGGCATCGAGATCGGCATTCGCCGATTGGAGGCCCGCCCCACCGCGGAGCTGTGCATCGACTGCAAGGAACTCGCCGAGATCAAGGAAAAGCAACTGGCGGGCTAGGCCCACCAAGTGAATAGTGAACAATGAACAGTTAAAAACCTGGGAAGCAGGACCTAGTCCTGCTTCTTCTCTTTGCGCTGTTAACTATTAACTTTTCACTGTTAGCTGCTTTATGTCCTATCGCGGTCGTTTCGCCCCCACCCCTTCCGGCCCGCTGCATTTCGGTTCTCTGGTCACCGCTCTGGCCAGTTGGCTGGATGCCCGCTATCACCAGGGGGAGTGGCGGGTACGCATGGATGATCTGGACCCGCCACGGGAACAACCGGGGGCGGCGGACACCATTCTGCGGCAATTGGAAGCATTCGGACTGCATTGGGACGGGGCTCTGCTCTATCAGAGCAAGCGCGGTGATGCCTATCAGGCGGCACTCGACGCCCTGATGGAACGGGGGCAGGCCTTTTACTGCACGCTATCACGGCAACAATTGAAAGCACTGGGCAATGTGCATCCCGGGCCGTCGGTGGCGCAGCCGCCCGGGCCGGATCGCGCCGTGCGTCTGACCGTACCGGTGGCGGCATTGTGTTTCGATGATCGGTTACAGGGCCGGGTGTGCGCTCAGCTCGCCGACGAGGAAGGCCCTTTCGTGATCCGCCGCCGTGACGGCCTGTTCAGCTATCAACTGGCCTGCGCACTGGATGACCGTGATCAGGGCATCACCGATGTGGTGCGCGGCGCCGATCTGCTGACCTCCACACTACGGCAAATCCGTGTTCTGGATTGTCTCGGCGCAACCGCGCCCCGCTATGCTCATCTGCCCGTGATCCTGCAACCGGATGGTCGTGGGAAGATTAGTAAATCCGTGGGTGGCGCCGCACTGAACCCGGACCTCAAGGGACCGCTCACGCATGCGGCACTGACCTGCCTGGGGCTGTCCCCGCCGGCCGGGTTGCAACAGGCAACGGCCACCGATCTGCTGCAATGGGCTCGGGAAAACTGGACACCGGCACTACTACCGCGCGGCACCGAGTTACCCGCTCCCGCGCTTTTACAAGGCGGGCAGATCTGAGGGCCCGTTTATGATCTGTACATCGCCACGCCGGCTGAGGCCTTCTCCAGTGATATACAGATCATAAACGGGCTCTGGTATGCTCAATCCCAGCCGTTTGCTCAATCATACTGGGCCGAACCGAGCCTGAATCGGTCGAGGCGCCCTCGCCGCCGGACTAGAGTGCATGTATACCGACCGACTACTGATCATTTTCATTTTAGGCACCTATCTGCTTTCTCCCGCCATCATTGGCTGGTGGAGCGAGGGCGGGCGCGGCTGGTATCGCCCCTATCTGATCTGGCTGGCCCTGATCGCTCTCAGCTACTGGATCGCCAAGAGCCGGGACACGAATGACGTATAGTGTCAGCGAACTGATCCTGATCGCCTGTGGCTACCTGCTGTTTCTGTTCCTGGTGGCCTGGATCACCGAGCGGGGCTGGATCCCCTCACGCTGGGTGCGTCACCCGGTAGTCTATGTACTGTCACTCGGAGTCTACGCCAGCGCCTGGGCAATCTATGGCTCGGTGGGTTACGCCTATCGCTACGGCTACAACTTTCTCGCCTATTTTCTCGGCATCTCCGGGGTGTTTCTGTTGGCGCCGATCCTGCTGGCGCCGATCCTGCGTCTGACCACGACCTATCAGCTGGGCTCCCTGGCGGATTTGTTCGCTTTCCGCTATCGCAGCCGCCTGGCCGGGGCACTCACCACGGTGATGATGGTGATCGGCATGCTGCCGCTACTGTCACTGCAGTTGAAGGCCGTGGCGGAGTCGATCCAGATCCTGACCGGGGATCCGGATCCCGCTTGGCTGGCGTTCTGGTTCTGTCTGCTGATCACGCTGTTCGCCATTTTGTTCGGTGCCCGCCATGCCACCGCCCGGGAACGGCATGAGGGGCTGGTGGTGGCCATCGCCACCGAATCGCTGATCAAACTGGTGGCGTTCGTGGCGGTGGCCCTGCTCGGGCTGTTCGGCGTCTTTGGTGGTCTCGGCGGCCTGAACCAGTGGCTGGACACCAATCCGGAGATGCTCACCCGTCTTTACCAGCCTTTGCAGGACGGCACCTGGCACAGCCTGATCATGGCGTTTTTTGTCTCCGCCGTGGTGATGCCCCATATGTTCTACATGGCCTTCACCGAGAACCTCAATCCTCGAGCCCTGATCAGCGCCAGTTGGGGATTGCCGCTTCTGTTTCTGATCATGGCGCTGTGTGTACCGCTGATTCTGTGGTCCGCGCTCGCCATCGACGCGCCGACCATTCCGGATTATTTCGCGCTCGGCGTCGGCCGGGAAAACGGCCACGGCGCGGTGCTCGCCTATCTGGCCGGGCTCGCCGGCGCCAGTGGCATGCTGATCGTCGCCACGCTGGCGCTTTCCGGCATGTGCCTGAATCACCTGGTGCTGCCGGCCAGCCCCCTCAGCTCCGCCCAGGATCTGTACCGCAATCTGCTGTGGACCCGGCGGGTGCTGATCGCCGCCATTCTGGCGTTGGCCTTTTTATTCTACCGGCTCACTGGTCCCAACCATTCCCTGGTGGAGCTGGGGGTGTTGTCGTTCGTCGCGACGCTGCAGTTCGTACCGGGTTTGATCGGAGCGCTGTTCTGGCCATCGGGCAATCGCAGCGGCCTGTTCGCCGGCATGCTGGCCGGGTTCGTGATTTGGGCGGTGGCTCTGTTGTTCCCGTTGATCACGCCGCACTGGCACGCCCAGGAAGTCCTGCAATGGCTCGGCTGGCAGTATCCGGAAGGCGCCACCCAATGGCACCGGGTGGCACTGGCGTCGGTGAGTCTCAATGGCCTGATCTACGCGGTGGTGTCGATCGTCACGCCAATGTCCCGGGCGGAACGGTCCGCCGCCGAAGCCTGCGCGGTGGACAGCCTGCGGCGCCCGTATCGCTGGGAATTGAGCGCTCAGTCCGTGGACGATTTCATCGCGTCCCTGAGCGGCCCGCTGGGGCCGGTAACCGCCGCCCGTGAAGTGGAAATGGCGCTGCGGGACCTGCGCCTGAAATATACCGAGACCCGCCCCTACGCCCTGCGGCGGCTGCGCGATCAGTTGGAGACCAACCTGTCCGGCCTGCTCGGTCCCTCCGTCGCCCATCAACTGATGGATGAAAACGTGCCCTATCGGCCGCGCGAGGGTGAGGAATCCAGCGAGGATATTCGCTTTATCGAAACCCGTCTGGAAAAGTACCGGGATCGCCTTTCCGGTCTGGCGGCGGAACTGGACAGCCTGCGCCGTTTCCACCGGCAAACCCTGCTTGAATTGCCGATGGGGGTTATTTCCCTGGGCGCCGACGGCGAGATCATTGGCTGGAACCGGGCGGTGGAAACCCTGACCGGCATCGAGGCGGAAGACACCATAGGCTCGCGGCTGGACCATCTGCCCTCCCCCTGGGGAGAGTTGCTCACCGAATTCAGCCGCGGCGAGGACGCCCACGACCCCAAACGCAGCATCGAGGTCAACGGCCAGGCTCGCTGGCTGAGTCTGCATAAATCGCTGATCCGTGGCGCCGGCCCGTCCGAGCAGGCCGGCGGTTTGGTGCTGGTGCTTGAGGACATTACCGATCTGCGTCATATGGAAGCGCATCTGGCGCACAACGAGCGGCTGGCTTCCATCGGTCGCCTGGCCGCCGGGGTGGCTCATGAGATCGGCAATCCGGTTACCGCCATCGCCTGTCTCGCACAGAATCTGGAAGGCGACAGCATCGATGAGGAGCAGCGCCTCAGCGGACGCCAGATCATGGAGCAAACCCGCCGCATCACCCGCATCGTCGAATCACTGGTAACGTTCAGTCATTCCGGCGGCATGCGCGACGTGATTCATGGCCCGGTGCGAGTCTTCGACACCGTCGCCGAAGCCATCGCCCTGCTGCAGTTGGACCCGGACCGCCGCCAGCAACACTTCCGCAATCTCTGCGACCCGACCCACGAAGTGATGGGTGACCCGCAACGTTTGCTGCAGGTGTTCGTCAACTTGCTCAGCAACGCCTCGGACGCCAGCGAGGACGACGCCCCGATCACGGTCCGCAGCCGCCCGGAGGGTGAGAATGTGCGTATCGAAGTCGAGGATCGCGGCCATGGCATACCGGCTGAACTGCGCGATGCCCTGTTTGAACCCTTCGTCACCAGCAAGCCGCCGGGCCGTGGTACGGGTCTGGGACTGGCGTTGGTTTACAGTATCATCGAAGACCATCAGGGGACGGTGCGCGTGGAGAGCCCGGTGGAAGGCGACCATGGCACCCGGTTTATCATCGACCTGCCCGCTTATCAGAATTAGAAGGAAGGCAGTATGAGTCACATACTGATCGTGGAAGACGAGCCCGTGATTCGCGGCGCGCTACGAAAATTGCTGGAGCGGCATGATCACTCCGTGACGGAAGCGGAATCCGTGGAGCAGGCCCAGGAGAAAAGCCTGCATCAGTACGACCTGATCATCAGCGATCTGCGATTACCAGGGGAACCGGGCACGGCTCTGATTGAACAGGCCAACCCGACGCCGGTGCTGATCATGACCAGTTACGCCAGTCTGCGTTCGGCGGTGGACGCCATGCGCCAGGGCGCGGTGGACTACATTCCCAAACCGTTCGATCACGAGGAAATGCTGCTGGCCGTGGAACGGGTGCTGAAGGAAGGCCGGCTCAATCGCGGCAACCAGGCGCTGCGCCGTGATATGGAACGCAGCTATCCGGTTAACGCCATGGTCGGTGAGTGCCAGGCCATGCGCGAGCTCAAACATCGCATCGCCCGAGTAGCGCCCACCGACACCCCGGTGCTGATTCTTGGGGAAGCCGGCACCGGCAAGGAACTGACCGCCCGTTCCATCCATGAACACAGTGAACGGGCGAGTGGCCCGCTGATTACGGTGCACTGCGCCTCCCTGCCGAAAACCCTGCAACTGGATGATCTGTTCGGCAACGATGAACAGCCCGGCCGCATTGAAGAAGCGGAAGGCGGCACCTTGTTTCTGGACGAAGTGGGCGAACTGTCCGGAGAAGCGCAGAGCCGGCTGCTGACGCTGCTGGAGCAGGGCGAGATTCATCGTCAGGATTCCCTGGCCACACGCCGGGTGGACGTACGCATCCTGGCCAGCAGCCAAACCGATCTGCCCACCCGGGTCACCGAAGGCGGATTCCGCCGTGACCTCTATTACCGGCTTAACGTGATGGAGCTGGAAGTGCCGCCATTGCGGGCCCGCGAGCAGGATATCGAGGATCTGGCCAGCGCGCTTCTGGCCCGTGGCAGCGAGAAACTGCGGCGGCAGAACCTGTTTTTCACTCAGGAAGCACTGGAGGCGATGCGTGGTTACAGCTGGCCGGGCAACGTGCGGGAGTTGGAAAACGTCATCGAGCGGGCCGTGATTCTCTCCGAGGAAGAAGCCATAGGTCCCGGTCAACTGGGCCTGAATCCGGACCGCGCGCCACAACGCACCACCCGTGCCAGCCGCGCCAGCCTGGATCCCTCCGAGGATCTGTCGCTGGAGGACTACTTCACCCGCTTTGTCCTGGAAAATCAGGACAGCATGACCGAGACCGAGCTGGCCAATAAGCTCGGCATCAGCCGCAAAAGCCTGTGGGAGCGCCGTCAACGCCTGGGCATTCCCCGCCGCAAGGGCGGCCGGCGCTGAATCCGATACCGTCGGCTGGCGAATCTTTCCGCCCTGGAGCCCATTCGCCAGCAAGACCGCCCCACGGCGACTCGCAGCCTCGTCCGTGGAAAGCAAATTCACTCGCCAATAGCGCGCCGTGTGGAAGTGATTGCCCCACCTTTGCCGGAAATGGCTTGTGGACCCCTCATTGTTACTCCCTCAGTCGCACTCAACGATCAAGTGTTACCTTACTACACAAGGCGGGTAACAAGAACGTTACCCCACACCCCCAGCTTTGGAACCGCTTTTTCATGTTTTTCGTAAGTTGCTGATTTATAAGGATTTAACATGCTATTGCAAAGAAAAATCCATCCATGCACTATGAATCCCACGCCAGATAAACAAAACAACCAAGGCGGCAAGGCTCAAATAAGAACAAGAAAAGAAGAACAAAAAGTGGATGAGCCGAACGAGAGAAATGCCGTAACACCATGTGCGTACGGCGCAAGGCAGAAAACAACACAAACAATAACAACAACAGAATCAGCGCATAGGGCATCACAACCAAGGTTGTGGTGCCTTTTTACTTTTAAACGCCCAGCTTGCCTTCGATCTCTTTCCGTTGCAAGGCGCCGATCAATAACCTGCGCCGCGAAAAAGGTGCTACCATGCCGCCTTTCATTCAGCTAGGACGATAATCGCTCAATGGCGTCAAAGCTTCTGGAGAAACTGACCCGCCTTATTCAGTTTGGTTCCCCACGCACGCCCCGCCTTCCCAAGGCCAAGGTGATTCCCCGCGACGCCCACCCTATTTCCCGTAAACAGGTGTCCCGGGCCGCACTCAATGTACTCTACGGATTGCATAAGGCCGGGTTCGAAGCCTATCTGGTCGGAGGGTGCCTGCGGGATCTGCTGTGCGGGCGGCAACCCAAGGATTTCGACGTGGTCACCGATGCCACTCCGGAGCAGGTCTACCGGCTGTTCAAGCGCAGCCGCATCATTGGCCGCCGCTTCCAGATCGTGCACGTGCGTTTCGGTGGCGAGGTCATTGAGGTCTCCACCTTCCGCGCGTTCCAACGGGATGACGATCTGGATGACGATCAGCACCGGGCCCATGAGGAAACCGGCCTGGTGCTGCGAGACAACACCTGGGGCAGCATCGAGGAAGACGCGCTGCGCCGCGACTTCACCATCAACGCTCTCTACTACAATATCGCCGATTTCGCCCTGTACGATTTCGTCAACAGCCGACAGGACATCGAGCGCGGCATCATCCGGTTGATCGGAGATCCCCAGCAACGCTATCGCGAGGATCCGGTACGCATGCTGCGCGCCGCCCGCTTCGCCGCCAAACTGGGCTTTCAGCTGGATCGCGCCACCCGGGCGCCAATTCCTGAAATGGCGCCGCTGTTACTGCAGGTTCCGCCCGCCCGCCTGTTCGACGAGGTGCTCAAGCTGTTCCTCAGCGGCCATGCCCGGGAATCCTTTGAACAGCTGCGGAAGCTGGGTCTGTTCGCCTTTTTGTTCCCCAACACCCATGAAGCCTTGGAAAGTGAGCAGGGGGAAGTCTGGGAACGGCTGATCCTGGCCGCCATGGACAACACCGACCGGCGCCTGTCCGAGAACAAGCCGGTTACCCCGGCCTTCCTTTACGCGGTGTTCCTGTGGCCGGTGCTGGTTACTCAGTTGAATCGCTACCGCGAGGACGGCATTCCGCCAGCGCCAGCCCTGCACAAAGCCGCCACCTGGGCGCTTAACGAGCAAAGCCACCATACTTCGGTGCCTCGCCGCTTTTCCTCGGTGATGCGCGAGATGTGGGACCTGCAACCGCGTCTGGATAAACGCAATGGCAAGCGGGCGGATACCTTGATGGAGCACCCCCGCTTCCGTGCCGCTTACGACTTTCTGCTGCTGCGCGAACAGGCCGGTGAAATCAAACCCGGCCTGGGAGAATGGTGGACCCGCTATCAAGCCGCCGACGAGTCCCAGCAACGGGCCATGGTTCAGGATCTGGGCCAGGCCGGACGCCAGGGCGGCCGGCGGCGGCGTCGGCGCCGACGCAGCGGGGGCGGAGGCGACAGCGAAGCATGATCGCCGTCGGTCTGGGCAGCAATCTGGATGGTCCCGCCGAGCGCGTCAGCCGCGCCCTGGAAGCCATCGCGGTATTGCCGATGACTCGCCTGCTGGCGCATTCCGCTCTCTATGATACCGCGCCGGTGGGCCCGCAGGATCAGCCCGATTTCGTCAACGCCGTGGCCTTGCTGGAAACCCGCCTGCCGCCGCTGTCCCTGCTCAGCGCTTTACAGGACCTGGAAAAAGCAGCCGGACGAGTACGGCATCGGCGCTGGGGCGAACGTACCCTGGATCTGGACCTTCTGCTGTGGCGGGACCAGACCATCCGCTTGCCCCGTCTCACCGTCCCTCACCCGGAAATGCACAAACGCGCCTTTGTTCTGCGCCCCTTGTTGGACATTGCCCCGGACGCACGCTTGCCGGACGGCCGCCCGCTGTCCGACTATTGGCCTGGAGTGGCGGATCAGCCACTGCGCCGTCTGCCCGACCTGGAGGAGAACCACTTTGTTGAGCCAGCGCATTCAACAGCGTCGTGAAGCCGGCAATCTGCCTCGTCTGATTGCCGTGGAAGGCCCCATCGGTGTCGGCAAGACCACCCTGACCCGGCGCCTGGCGGATACTTTTGGTTTCGATACCCTGTTGGAACAGGCCGAAGCCAACCCCTTTCTGTCCCGCTTCTATCAGGACCCGGCCCGCTACGCCCTGCAAACCGAGCTGTTTTTCCTGTTCCAGCGGGCGGAACAGTTGCGCAACCTGCACCAGCAGGAGTTGTTCAGCGGCCCGTGGGTGGCGGATTTCCTGGTGGACAAGACCCGGCTGTTCGCCGAGGTGACGCTGAGCGACGAAGAGTTCCCGCTCTACGACAACGTCTACAAGCACATGCTGATCGACGCCCCGACACCGGATCTGGTGATCTACCTGCAGGCCCCCACCGCCACCCTGCGGCAACGGGTGCTCAAACGCGGCACTGACTTCGAACAGCGCATGGATCCCGGCTACCTGGAACGGCTCAACGACGCCTATACCCGTTTTTTCCATTTCTACGACGGCGCGCCGCTGCTGATCGTCAATACCGCCGACATCGATCTGGTGGAGGGCGACCGGGACTACCAGCAACTGGTGGCCGAGTTGCTGGACATCCGCTCGGGGCGCCACTATTTTAACCCCCGGCCGCTGGGGAACCTCTGAACCGCCTTGCCTCCGAGTCCCCAAGCCCGCCCCGGGCGCCTGCCTTTACCTTCCAGGCGCCTCCGTCTATTTGTCAGGGGAGAGCCCCATGCCCGTAACCATCCGCACCCTGCAGAAGTACAAACAAGAGCACCGCAAATTTTCAGTGCTGACCGCCTATGACGCGACCTTTTCCCGCCTGATCAGCGATGCCGGCGTGGAAGCCATGCTGATCGGAGATTCCCTTGGCAACGTGATCCAGGGGCAGCAGAGCACCGTGCCGGTCACTCTGGAACAGATGGTATATCACACGGAATGCGTGGCCCGCGGCAATCAGAACAGCCTGATCATCGCCGACGTGCCGTTCATGGGGGCCGCCACCCTGGAACGCACCCTGGACGCCGCCGCCCAGTTGATGCGCGCCGGCGCCAATGTGATCAAACTGGAAGGCGGCGCCTGGCTTGAAGAAGCCGTCACGGTGCTCAAGCGCAACGGCATTCCAGTCTGCGTCCATATGGGGCTGACCCCGCAATCGGTGAATGCCTTCGGCGGCTACCGGGTACAGGGCAAGGATGAAGCCGGCGCCAAGGAACTGCTGGAAGCCGCCATCACCCTGGACCGGGCCGGAACCGCCCTGTTCGTGCTGGAGTGCGTGCCGCGCGGTCTCAGCGCCGAGATCACCGCCAACGTGCAGGCGCCGGTCATCGGCATCGGCGCCGCGCCGGAGTGCGACGGCCAGGTGCTGGTGCTGCACGACATGCTCGGCCTGAACCCGCGGCCAGCGCGCTTCGTCAAGGATTTCATGGCCGACGCCGGCGACATCGCCGCCGCGATCCGCGCCTATGATCAGGCCGTCAAGGAAGGCAGCTTCCCCGCCGAGGAACACTGTTTCTAAATGCCCCTCCCGGCACGAGCGTGCCGGGACGTCTTTTTATCGTGGAGGCATCCCACCATGCATATCGCGGAAACCGTGAGCGCCACCCGCGACGCCATCGCCGCCTGGAAACGGGCGGGCGAAACCGTGGCCCTGGTCCCCACCATGGGGAATTTGCACAACGGTCACCTCAGTCTGGTTCGTGAGGCACGCCGGCAGGCCGACCGCGTGGCGGTTTCGGTCTTCGTCAATCCGACCCAGTTCGGCCCCGGCGAGGACTATGACGCCTACCCGCGCACCCTGGACCAGGACAGCGCTCTGCTGCGGGAAGAAAAGGCCGATCTGCTGTTTATACCCAGCGTGGACGAGATGTACCCCCTGGGCGGCAACAAAACCTGGGTATCCGTGGACGACCTGGGGGATCACTTGTGCGGCGCCAACCGGCCGGGGCACTTTCGCGGTGTCACCACTGTCGTGAGCAAATTATTTAATATTGTGCAGCCGGATATCGCCGTATTTGGTGAAAAGGACTTCCAGCAATTGGCGGTGATCCGCCGCATGACCGCGGAATTGATGATGCCGATCCGCATTGTCGGTGCCCCCACCGACCGCGAGGAAGATGGCCTGGCCCGCAGTTCCCGCAATGGCTTCCTGACCGCCGCGGAACGGCCCAGGGCGGCGTTGCTGCACCAGCATCTGCAGCAGGCGCGCAATGCCATCGCCGCCGGGGAAAGGGATTACCGGGCCCTGGAAGCGCGCCTGGCCCGGGCCCTCGGCGAGCAAGGCTTCCAGGTGGATTATTTCACCGTGGCCGACGCCCACACACTGGCCCCGGCGGGCCCGCAACACCAGGATCTGGTGGTCGCCGCCGCCGCCCGGCTGGGACAACCGCGGTTGATCGACAACGTGACGATTTCGTTACTTAACACATAAATAAGCACGGATTTGGCGGTTCCGCGGCGCCTTGTATGTGACCGGTGATTCATGCATACTGCCGCCCCGCAGACAGCCTGCCCAGGCCGTCCGTGGCTTGTTCAGAGAGGTACCCGATATGCAGTGCACCATGCTGAAAGCCAAGCTGCACCAGGCCCGCATTACCCACGCGGAACTGGAGTATGAAGGCTCCTGCGCCATCGATGGCAATCTGCTGGATATGGCCGGCATTCTCGAGTATGAGCAAATCCAGATCTATAACCTGGATAACGGCGAGCGTTTTGAAACTTACGCCATTCGCGCGGAAGAAGGATCCAAGATCATCTCCGTCAATGGTGCCGCCGCCCATAAAGCCCAACCTGGCCATCGCGTGATCATTTGCGCTTACGCCAGCTACGGCAGCTCAGAGCTGATTAACTTCAAGCCACGGCTGATTTACGTCGGCGAAGGCAACGAAGTCAAAGGCTCCAGCAACGCGATCCCGGTACAAGTCGCCTGATATTGCGCGCCACGCTCGCGCCCGTACCCTGATTCGCCTACGCCGGCCCCCGAGGCCGGCGTTTTTGTTTGTCATGCTCACGGCCATTGTGCGGCAACCGCCCGTGCGCCGCGATTCCCTCATCGACCTACCTCCAAAGTATCCCCCACCCTTGCGCCAAAGGGAGTTAGACCATAGTTTAATTCCTGTGCGTTCCTTTGCCGCGCCATAATGCGGCCGCACTTTCACCTCACCCGACCCTTGTCATCACCATCGCCCAAGGGCGTGTCCCGACCCGGGGCGGGTGCGGACAATGTCTAACAACAAGCCACCGGCGAGCAGTATGGAAGGAGGCCGCAATGTCCGAGCATAAAATCCACCCGGTTCCGGAGTCATTCAAGCGTCAGACCCTCATGGACCGCGACACCTATGAGCGCTGGTACGCACAATCCGTCAATGATCCGGAAACCTTCTGGGCGGCCCGCGCCGAAGAGCTGCTGGACTGGCATACCCGCTGGGATACCGTCAGCGACTGGGATTTCAAGGAAGGTCGCGCGGCCTGGTTCGCCGGAGGCAAACTGAACGCCTGCTACAACTGCGTCGATCGTCATCTGCCGCAACGCGCCCAGCAGACCGCCATCATCTGGGAAGGCGACGAACCGGACCAGGACAAGCACATCAGCTACCAGGAACTGTTCGAGCAGGTCAGCAAACTGGCCAATGTGCTGCGCGGCCGCGGCGTCAAAAAGGGCGACCGGGTGGTGATTTACATGCCCATGATTCCGGAAGCCGCCTACGCCATGCTCGCCTGCGCCCGCATCGGCGCCATCCACTCGGTGGTTTTCGGCGGCTTCTCTCCGGAAGCCCTCAAGGACCGCATCAACGATGCTGATGCCTGTGCCGTCATCACCGCTGATGAGGGCGTACGCGGCGGCCGTACGGTACCGCTGAAACTCAACGCTGATAAAGCGATGAATGGCCAATCCAGCGTCCACAGCTGCGTGGTGGTACAACGCACCGGCGGCGACGTGGATTGGAACGACAGCCGCGACCTCTGGTACCACGAAGCCATGGCGCAGGCCGACCCGCAGTGCGAACCGGAATGGATGGACTCCGAGGATCCGTTGTTCACCCTGTACACCTCCGGTTCCACCGGCAAACCCAAAGGCGTGGTACACAGCACCGCCGGCTATTTGCTGCAAAGCGCCCTGACCCACAAATACGTATTCGACTATCACGACGGCGACATCTATTGGTGCACCGCCGACGTGGGCTGGGTCACCGGCCACAGCTATATCGTTTATGGTCCACTGGCCAACGGCGCCACCACCCTGATGTTCGAGGGCGTGCCCACCTACCCGGACGCTTCCCGTTGCTGGCAGGTGGTGGACAAGCACAAAGTAAACATCTTCTACACCGCACCCACCGCCATTCGTGCGCTGATGGGGCTCGGCGATGAGCCCGTCACCAAGACATCACGGCAGAGCCTGAAGCTGTTGGGAACAGTGGGCGAGCCAATCAACCCGGAAGCCTGGGAGTGGTACTACAAAGTGGTGGGCGAGGAGCGCTGCCCGATCGTGGATACCTGGTGGCAGACCGAGACCGGCGCCATCATGATCGCCCCCTTGCCCGGTGCCGTGGATCTGAAACCCGGTTCCGCCACCCTGCCCATGTTCGGTGTACAGCCGGCCCTGATGGATCCGGACGGCAAGGAGCTGGACGGCGCCACTTCCGGCAACCTGGTGATCAAAGCGAGTTGGCCGAGCCAGATCCGCACCGTTTACGGCGATCATCAACGCATGGTCGACACTTACTTCAGTGCTTATCCGGGTTACTACTTCACCGGTGACGGCGCCCGCCGCGACGAAGACGGCTATTACTGGATCACCGGCCGGGTCGACGATGTCCTGAACGTGTCAGGTCACCGCCTGGGCACCGCCGAGATCGAGTCCGCTCTGGTGCTGCACAAGAGCATCGCCGAAGCCGCCGTGGTGGGGTATCAACACGATGTCAAAGGCCAGGGTATCTACGCCTATGTGTCCCTGATGGCCGGCGCCACGGGCAGCGAGGAATTGATCGAGGAGCTACGCAAGCTGGTCACCGAGGAAATCGGTCCGATCGCCAAACCGGACCTGATCCACTTCGCGCCAGGGCTGCCCAAGACCCGCTCCGGCAAAATCATGCGCCGTATCCTGCGCAAAATCGCCGCCGATGAGCTGGACAGCCTGGGCGACACCTCCACCCTGGCGGATCCCAGTGTGGTTGACCAATTAATCGATACCCGCCGCAACCGCTAAGGCGGATCGGTATCACCGTTAGCCTGTCTCCCGGCCCCGTATAGTAAGGGGCCGGGCTTTTTAATCTTGTCACGGATAATTCAGATACAGAATGGTCGGCGTATCCGCGGCCTGACTGACGATGGTTTCCACATCCCCCGTGATGATGCTGCCATCGAGCCGGTGCCAGCTCATGTGGGGGCTGGGGGTGTTCATCAACACCATCGGATCCGCCACTTCCTGCCTGATCCGTTCGCAGCTGGATACCGGGACCGCCCCCCCGGAGGCGGCGGGCACGCCCACCTCACACGTCGCCACCGCGATCTTGCCACGAAAACGCACCTGCCCGTCACTGGCCAGGACTTGTGACATCAGCAACGAGCAGGCGATCCCCGCACCCCATCGCCACCATTGTCCACCAACAACACCCATACCCTTCCGAAACAGCCGCCGATTTCCTTGCTCCATCGCGTCCATGTCTTTCCCCTTTTCATCAGCCCTTTTCCGGTGTTTTTTTCATTTTCATTTGTTCACATTTCCGACTCTAATAGAAAATCCTTAACCAAAAAAAGTCTTTTTTTCTTATCTTTAAACCAAAACAGCATTAATAACTAATGCCGTTATACCCACGGAGAAAAAGCTAAAGTTTTGATTTGCGCAGCCGATAATCTGTTTTTGGCCGGCAAGAAATAGCGGCTCCCGCGACTCGTCAGCGGGCTCGGAGCAGCCACGGGAAAACATGCGGATGGAGAAACGGTCAGGCCGTCGAAGGGGGTTGGCGCCGTAATAACAGCACCAGCGGAATGGCCGCCATATTAATCCACATCAGCAAGCGGAAATCGTTCATGTAGCTGATCTCCGCCGCCTGACTCAACAGAGTGTGGTACACCTGGGCCGGCACCCCGGACACCAGATCCTTCATCGGCAAGCCCTGTGCAATCCAGGCCTTCAGTTGCAGTTGCTCGCCCAGTTGTTGTTCGTTGATCCACAGGTTGCGGGTCAGCATGGCGGTCATGATCGAGATACCGACGCTGGAACCGAGGTTACGGGAAAGGGAGAACAGCGATGTCCCCTCGGTCCGCAACGAAGGCGCCAGGGTGGCATAGGTCAGCGCGGAGGCCGGCACGAACACCAGGCCAAGCCCCAACCCTTGCAGGACGCCGGTCCAGATCAGGTCACTCTGAGAAACCTGCAAGGTAAAGCCCGCCATCTGGTACAACGACAAACTGGTCAGGCATAGCCCGGTGATCACCAGAGCGCGGGGATCCAGGCGGGTGCGCATCAAACGCCCCACCAGCATCATCGACACCATCGACCCGAGCCCCCTGGGGGCCAGCACGATACCGGTGGTGGCGGCGGGGTAATCCTTCCATTGCTGCAGGAAAGGCGGCAGCAATGCCATGGTGGCGAGCAGGATGATCCCCACCACGAAAATAAAGACTACACCGGTGACGAAATTGCGGTCCCTGAACAACGCCATATCGATGAAAGGGGCTTTATGGGTCAGCGAGTGCACCACGAACAGATACAGGCCGGCCACCGCCAGCACCGCCTCGAGCTGGATCTCAAGGCTGCCAAACCATTTCAGGTGTTCGCCCCGGTCCAGCATCAACTGGAAAGCACCGATGGCCAGCGCAAGCAGGGCAAAACCGGTAAGGTCAAACCGGGTTTTCCGGGTTTCCGTGTCCGGTACACTGAGCCAGATCCCCAGATAAGCCAGCAGGCCGAACGGCAGGTTGATGTAGAACACCCAGCGCCAGCTGTACCATTCGGTCAGCCAGCCTCCCAGTGTCGGACCAAGGATTGGCCCGACCATCACACCCACCCCCCAGACCGCCATGGCCTGCCCGTGTTTTTCCACCGGATAAGAATCCAGCAGCACCGCCTGGGACAGCGGCACCAGGGCCGCACCGAAGATGCCCTGCAAGATACGGAACGCCACCATCTGTTCCAGCGAGGTGGACAGGCCGCACAAACCGGAAGCCACGGTAAATCCGGCCACCGACCATAGAAACACCTGGCGCCGGCCGATACGCGACGTCACGAACCCCACCGCCGGGGTCATAATGGCGCAAGCCACGATGTAGGAAGTCAGGACCCAGGTAATCTGGTCGGTACTGGCGGAGAGGCTGCCCTGCATATGCGGCAGGGCCACATTGGCGATGGTGGTATCGAGCACCTGCATCACCGTCGCCAGCATGATACTGGCGGTGACCAGACGCTGGTCCTCGATACGCGTCATATTACCGCGCCTGCGCGGTCTGTTGCGCGGGCTCGTCACCGGTGTCGATGGTCACCTCGGCGCTCATTCCGGAGCGCAGGACCGGCTGGCCATCCTTGGGTAGCAAGCGAAGCCGCACAGGGAGCCGCTGAACCACTTTCACCCAGTTGCCGCTGGCATTCTGAGGAGGAATCAGCGCGAACTCGGAGCCGGTGGCCGGGCTCAGGCTGATGACTTCCGCTTCCCATTTCACTCCCGGGAAGGTGTCCACTTCCACTTCCGCGGCCTGCCCCGGCACGATCCGGGTCAGTTGGGTTTCCTTGAGGTTCGCTTCCACCCACAACGTATCGGTCTTCGACAAGGAAATGATCGGCACCGCGGCGTTCACCCGCTCCCCCACCATCGGCACTTCACCACCGACGATGCCGGAAGCCGGCGCGATAACCTGGCACTGAGACAGATCGTACTCCGCCTGCTCCAGCTTGGCGGTGGCGGCCTGGTAATCCGGATGATCCTCCACCGCCACATCAGGGCCGCCCGCCAGTTGCGCCCGCAAGCTGACCAGGCGCTGTTCCGCCACGGAGCCGTTGGCGCGAGCCTGGTCCAGCTTCTGTCGCGCGCTGTCCAGTTGTGCCTCGGATACCGAGCTGCGCCTCATTCGCTGCAGACGTTGCAGTTCACGCCGGTAATAGGACACATCACGGTTGGCCTGGTCCCGCTCCGCCATGGCCTGGGCGTAGTCTCCCCGCAACGACAGAATGCGATTGCGCACCGCCTGCTGATCCGCTCGTGCTTCGGCAACGGCGATGCGAAACGGCCGGGGATCCACTTCCGCCAGCACCTGCCCCTTCTCCACCACCTGATTGCGTTCCACGTTCACCGCCACCAGCTGTCCACTGACGTTGGCGGCCAGGGACAACATATCGATCTTGACGTAGGCGTTATCCGTGCTGACATAGCGCTGGCCGCCGAAAATAAGCCACAGCATCAGCACCACCGCCGCCAGCAAGCCCAAGCCCATGCCCAGACGGCGGGTTCGTTGTATCGAGGTCACTCTAGTCTCCCTGGTCCGGGCGATCACACAAGTTGGCGCGCATGGCGGCCAGAATCCGAATGAGCGTGTCGATATCCGAGGGCTCCAATCCCGCAAAAGCCCGCGCGCGGGTTTGCTCGGCCAGCCCCCTTAATCGCTCCAGCGCCGGCTGGGCCTGATCGGTCAGAAACAACAACCGGCGCCGTCGATCGGACGGATCCGGACGCCGCTCCACCAGGCCTTCCGCTTCCAGTTGGTCCAGTTGGCGGGTCAGCGAGATGGGAGCCAGGTCCATCACCTCGGCCAAAGCGGCCTGATGCAAGCCCTGCCGCCGGGAAAGCTGCCAGAGCACTTGCCAGCGTGCCCGGCTAAGGCCCTGCTCCCGGGCCCGACGATCGAAGTCCCGCCGCATCATGCGCGCCACATCGTTCAGGCTCATCCCAACCGTGGTGTCCGTTCCACCCATGCTGGCTCCTCGGATAACAACTTTGGAAGCTATTTAATCTCCCCATTGTAAGCATGCTTATGAATTTGGCAATAGGGTCAAATTGTTTGACCCATATCCAGGTCCGCACCGGAGACAGCCATAGCCAACCCCGGTAGACTGCGCCCCTCGCGAGCACCAGCGTCGAGGACAATGCAATGTTGACCAATGCGGTCGTGATATCCGTTCTGGTTCTGATGGGCCTGAGCCTGGCACGCTTGAATGTGGTTCTGGCGCTGGTGTGCGCCGCCCTCACCGCCGGCCTGTTTAGTGGCCTGTCCCTGCATGACACCCTGACACTGTTCACCGAAGGGCTGGGCGGCGGCGCCCCGATTGCTCTCAGCTACGCTTTACTGGGCGCCTTCGCGGTGGGCATTGCCCGCTCCGGCGTCACAGAGTGGCTGGCGGCACGGCTGATCCGGCGCCTCGGCGGCACACCCGACCCCGGACAGCTGCGGCGGCTGCGCAACCTGATCATTCTGGTCCTGCTCGGTGCCGCGGTAATCAGCCAGAACCTGATTCCGGTGCACATCGCCTTCATCCCCATCCTGGTACCACCGCTGCTCGGAGTCATGGCCCGGCTCAGGCTGGACCGGCGGCTGGCCGCCTGCGTGCTGACGTTCGGCCTGATCACCCCCTATATGGTGCTGCCCGTGGGCTTTGGCAGTCTGTTTCTCTACAAACAACTGGAACCCAGCTTGGCCCAGGCCGGCCTTGATCTGGCAAAGGAGCAGATTCCCCGGGCCATGCTGTTACCTGCCGGCGGCATGCTGACGGGCCTGTTGCTGGCACTGTGGTGGTTTCGCAAGCCCCGGAATTATCAGCCGGTGACCCTACCCGGCGAAGAGGATCAGGCACGGTTATCCCCACGGACGCTTGTAGTAGCGGCGCTCGCCCTGGGCAGCGCGGTGAGCCTGCAACTGCTCACCGACTCCATCGTGTTGGGCGCACTGATCGGCTTTCTGCTGTTCACCGCTGGAGGAGTGGTGCCCTGGCGGGAATCCCAGGACGCCTTTACTCAAGGCGTGAAGATGATGTCTTTGATCGGCTTCATCATGATCGCCGCCAACGGCTACGCGGCGGTGGTGAAGGGGAGCGGGCAGGTGCCGTTGCTGGTGGAAGCCGTCACCAGCCAATTGAACAGCCCGGGTGTGGCGGCGGCAGGCCTGTTGCTGCTCGGGTTATTCATCACCCTCGGCATCGGCTCCTCATTCTCCACCATCCCGATTATCGCCACCTTATATGTGCCGCTGTGTCTGGCGCTGGGCTTTTCCCCCCTGGCCACCGCGGCCCTGGTGGGCAGCGCGGCGGCACTTGGAGACGCCGGCTCACCGGCCTCGGATTCAACGCTGGGCCCCACAGCGGGGCTCAACGCCGACGGCCAGCATGACCATATCCGGGACACCGTGATTCCAACCTTTGTGTTCTACAACCTGCCATTACTGGTGGCGGGCTGGATCGCCGCCATGGTGTCGTAACCACCGCCAGGTCAGCCCCGCACCATTCCTGACTCAGGCGGCGGGAGCCGGTTCCGTCATCTCCACATCCGGCGCGGCTTGCAGGTCTGGCACTTCAACCGGCGGCGCCTGCTCCGGCTCCGGTTCCGGTATGCCCAGAAGAGTGGCATGAACATTCTCATCCATGCGCCACATGGCCCCGGTGGCCGGATCCAGGATAAGCAAGCCGATCACGCCGCCAAACACAATGTTGCCGATATACCAGCCATCCATGCCCGATTCCACCGGGACTGAAATGCTCTCGTAGCCGGGCATCTCGTAAGTGACTTCATAGGTCGCTTTGGAAAAGAAACCGTTACCCGCTTTCAGTCTCACCGTGTCCGGGGTTACACCGGAAGTGACTTCCTGGTTCTTTTTGGTATTGCGAACCAGATAGTGAGCCCCAGGCGGATCGGACTGAATGGCGACGTCGTATTTGGAATCGGAAACGATGGTGGCACAGCCGGACAGCAGTACCGCGCCGGTTACCAGCGCGGTCCCCAAAGTGGTCTTCATGTATCTTTCCCTTTTTTGATTTTTTGTCCCCAATGCCTGTCGGTCAGGCATTAAAAAGGCCCGCATCCGCGGGCCTTTTTATTTTGGCTGAACTCCCAAAAGGGTGCAATTACATGCAATCAGCCTTCTTTCGCTTCCTTCATGGACAGCTTGATGCGGCCACGCTGATCCACATCCAGCACTTTCACCCGGATCACATCACCTTCCTTCACGTAATCGGAGACCTTCTCCACACGTTCTTCGGCGATCTGGGAAATGTGCAGAAGCCCTTCGGTACCGGGCATGATGCGCACGAAAGCACCGAAATCCACCACGCGGGTTACTTCGCCTTCGTAGATTTTGTCCACTTCGGCCTCGGCGGTGATTTCCTCGATGCGACGTTGCGCTTCCAGGGCCGCCTCGCGGGTCTCGCCGTAGATCTTGATGCTGCCGTCGTCCTCGATGTCGATGGTACAGCTGGTTTCCTCGGTCAGAGCCCGGATCACCGCGCCACCTTTACCGATCACGTCGCGGATTTTCTCCGAATTGATCTTCATGGTGAGCAGGGTCGGCGCATTGTCGGAAACCTGGTCACGGGACACGGAGATCGCCTTGGCCATTTCGCCGAGGATATGCAGGCGGCCGCGCTGAGCCTGTTCCAGCGCTTTTTCCATGATCTCTTCGGTGATGCCCTCGATCTTGATGTCCATCTGCAGCGCGGTCACGCCGCGCTCGGTGCCGGCCACTTTAAAGTCCATGTCACCCAGGTGGTCCTCGTCGCCCAGGATGTCGGACAGTACCGCGAAACGGCCGTCCTCTTCCTTCACCAGACCCATGGCGATACCCGCCACCGGAGCGCTCAACGGCACACCGGCATCCATCAGCGCCATGGAGGTGCCACACACACTGGCCATGGAGGAGGAGCCGTTGGATTCGGTGATCTCGGAGACCACACGGATGGTATAAGGGAAATCCTTCTCGTTCGGCACCACCGCTTCCACGCCGCGGCGGGCAAGACGGCCGTGCCCGATTTCACGGCGCTTGGGAGAGCCGATCATGCCGGTTTCACCCACGCAGTACGGGGGGAAGTTGTACTGCAGCATGAAGTGGTCCTGACGGGAGCCTTCCAGGGCATCGATGAACTGGGCATCACGCATGCCGCCGAGGGTAGCGGTAACGATGGCCTGGGTTTCACCCCGGGTAAACAGAGCGGAACCGTGGGTTTTCTTGAGCACCCCGACTTTACAGTCAATCGCGCGAACCTGATCCAGGGCACGACCGTCGATACGTGCTTTGCCGGACAACACACCCTCACGCACCACGTTCTTCTCGATCTTGCCGAACAGGCTTTTCACTTCGCCGGCTTCCGGGCTGTTCTCGTCGTCAGTGACGAACTCGGCCACGCAAGCGTCACGCAGCTCACCCACTTTGGTGTAGCGCGCTTGCTTTTCAGTGATGGTGTAAGCCTCGGCCAGGGCGCTTTCGTACTTGGCTTTGATCGCGGCTTTCAGTTCGGCGTTCTCCGCCGGCGCCTGCCACTCCCAAGCCGGGGTGCCCACTTCCTGGGCAAATGCCTTGATGCCCTGGATAACGGTTTGCATTTCCTGGTGGCCGTAAAGCACAGCGCCCAGCATCTGGTCCTCGCTCAGCTCCTTGGCTTCGGACTCCACCATCAGCACGGCCGGCTCGGTACCCGCCACCACCAGATTAAGCAGGGAATCCTCCAACTCGGAATAGCTGGGGTTGAGCAGATACATACCGTCCTTGAAGCCCACCCGGGCGGCGCCGATCGGGCCATTGAACGGAATACCGGAAATGGCCAGGGCGGCGGAAGTGCCGATCATGGCGGCGATGTCCGGATCCTGGTTCTTGTCAGAGGACATCACGGTGGCAACGATTTGCACTTCGTTCATGAAACCGTTGGGAAACAGCGGCCGGATCGGGCGATCGATCAGGCGGCAGGTGAGGGTCTCCTTCTCGCTGGGACGCCCCTCACGCTTGAGGAAACCACCGGGAATGCGGCCGGTGGAATAGGTTTTTTCCTGGTAGTTCACGGTCAACGGGAAAAAGCCTTTACCGGGATCCGCTTCTTTCTTGCCCACCACGGTCACCAGGACCTGGGTGTCACCGATGGTGACCATAACGGCGGCGGTGGCCTGACGGGCAATTTGCCCGGTTTCCAGCACCACGGTATCCGCGCCGTATTGAATCTCTTTGCGCACTATATTGAACATATCTCTCGTCTCTTCTCTTCACTCTTCCATCAGTCTTTGCCAGGGCATCATAACCCTGGCTCCGTGGGCGCCATAGCCTTCATTCACCATGGATCGTCCCGGCATTCGTCACTGCTTTTTCGGTACGCCAAAAACAACAGAAGCCCGGCATGGCCGAGCTTCCGTCGTGAATCGAACATGACCAGGGCTTAGCGACGCAGCCCCAGACGCTCGATCAACTGCAGGTAGCGGCTACGATCCTTGCCAGCCAGGTAGTCCAGCAGCTTGCGGCGCTGGTTAACCATGCGGATCAGACCACGACGGCTGTGGTGGTCCTTGTTGTGGGCCTTGAAGTGACCCTGCAGCTGGTTGATGTTCTCGGTCAGCAGGGCAACCTGCACTTCCGGGGAACCGGAGTCCCCTTCCTTACGACCGAATTCCTTCAGGATTTCCGCTTTCTTTTCGACGCTCAAAGCCATTGTATACACTCCAATATGCAACATTAGTCACGGTCAGCCATGCATATTTATAGCTGCCGTCCCGCTTGCGCGACCCGCTCGGGTCACTCCGATACCAGACGACGGGGCGCTATTCGCCCATCCTCCAGTACTTCTCCGACTCCCATGAACTGCTCCGTGGAAGCCTGATAAAGACTGACCCAGCCCTCGGCCGGGCGGTCGCTGGCCATCACCGGCTGACCCTGGCGCAGATAATACGCCGCATTGTCACCCAGATTGACGCGCGGCCAGTCTGCCACGCTGGTGGATAAAGGCAAGAGCAAATCATCAATTGCCTCGAAACCACCCTGCTCCTTGAGCAGTCCCAACTGCTCAAGGGTAATCATCCGCTCTTCCGGATAGGGACCAGCGGACAGGCGCCGCAACGCTATCACATGGCCACCGCAGCCGAGCACCGCACCCAGGTCTTCCACCAGGGAACGGACATAAGTGCCCTTGGAACAGGCCACCTCGAACGTCAGGTCCTCGCCTTCCAGGCGCGCCCCGCGAATTTCGTGAATGGTCACCCGGCGTGGTTCGCGCTCCACGGTAATACCTTCCCGCGCCAACTTATACAGCGGTGTGCCATTGTGCTTGATCGCCGAATACATACTCGGCACCTGCTCGATTTCTCCCAGGAAACGATCCAGCGCGGTCAATACCTGGGCCTCGGTGACCGAGACCGGGCGGGTTTCTACTACCTCGCCGTCGGCGTCGCCGGTTTCCGTGGTCACGCCGAGACGGGCGGTGACCCGGTAGCGCTTATCCGCGTCGAGCAAGAACTGACTGAATTTGGTCGCCTCACCGAAGCATACCGGCAACATGCCGGTGGCGAGCGGATCCAGGCTACCGGTGTGCCCGGCCTTGGCCGCGGCGAACATGCGCTTGGCCATTTGCAAAGCCCCGTTGCTGGTCACGCCATCAGCTTTGTCCAACAACAAAATGCCATTCAGAGGACGGCCTCCGCGGCGTCGTTTTCCCACCGTCTTATGCTCCGAGATCAATCGTGGTCTTGGTCTTCCTGATCCGGGCTTTGTGCCCGGTCCTCCGCCCGTGCTTCGTCAATCAGCTGTGACAGCCGCGAGGCATGTTCGGGGGTCAGGTCGTAATGGAAACGCAACCGGGGCGTGGTGCGGGTATTCAGGGTCTGGGCCAGAGCACTGCGCAGAAAGCCGGCGGCGCCACCCAATACGGCTTCGGCCTCGGTTCCCGCGTCCGCGTCCCGCCCCAGCAATGTGAAATACACATCGGCGAAAGACAGGTCGCGGGAAACCCGGACGTCCTGAATCGTCACCATGTCCACGCGCGGGTCCTTCATTTCAAAACGCAGGACCCGGGCCAGTTCGCGTTGAATCTGATCAGCGATACGGTCGGTACGCTGAAAACCTTGGGGACGGCGATGACGACTCATAGTGCGGACGCGCTTACAGGAAGCGCGCCACCTCCTTCACTTCGAAGACTTCGATCTTGTCGCCTTCCTTGACGTCGTTGTAGCTCTTCACGGCGATACCACACTCCATGCCGTTACGAACTTCCTGAACGTCGTCCTTGAAGCGGCGCAGGGATTCCAGCTCGCCCTCGAAGACCACCACATCGTCACGCAGTACACGGATCGGGCGATTCCGATGGATGGTACCTTCCACCACCATACACCCGGCCACGGCACCAAACTTGGAGGAGCGGAAGACGTCCCGCACCTGGGCCACGCCAAGGATTTCCTCGCGCTTCTCCGGTGCCAGCAGACCGCTCATGGCCTGTTTCACATCGTCGATCAGTTCATAGATCACGCTGTAATAACGCAGGTCGATGCCTTCCGCCTCGCACAGGCGTTTGGCCTTGGCATCCGCCCGTACGTTGAAGCCGAGCAGTACCGCCTCACTGGTCATCGCCAGATTGACGTCGGACTCATTGATCGCGCCGACACCGGTGGAGACCAGCCCCACTTTCACCTCATCGGTGGACAGGTCGGTCAGCGCGCCGATCAATGCCTCCAGGGAACCGCGCACATCAGCCTTGAGCACGATATTGACGTGCTTGGTTTCCTCGGAGCCCATGTTTTGGAACAGGTTTTCCAGTTTGGAAGCCTGCTGACGCTTGAGTTTGACGTCACGGTCACGGTCTTGACGGAATTCGGCCACTTCACGGGCTTTCTTCTCATCCGGCACCACCTGGACCTGCTCACCGGCCTCCGGCGCGCCGTTCAGACCAAGCACTTCCACCGGAATGGACGGGCCCACTTTCTTCACTTGCTGGCCATTCTCATCCACCAGGGCGCGGACCCGGCCGAAACATGCGCCGGCCAGCAGCATATCGCCCACTTCCAGCTCACCGGCCTGAACCAGGATAGAAGCCACGTTACCGCGACCTTTTTCCACCCGGGATTCAATCACCACGCCACTGGCGGGGCCCACGGCGGCGGCTTTCAGTTCCAGCACCTCGGCCTGCAACAGCACCGCTTCCAGCAGGGAATCCACACCCTCGCCGCTGTGCGCGGAGACATTGACGAACTGAATGTCGCCCCCCCACTCCTCGGGGATCACATCCTTGGCGGCCAGTTCGTTCTTGACCCGGTCAGGGTCGGCCTGTTCCTTGTCGATCTTGTTCACCGCGATGATGATCGGCACGCCGGCGGCCTTGGCGTGGTTGATCGCCTCTTCCGTCTGCGGCATCACACCGTCATCCGCGGCAACCACGATAATCACGATATCGGTGGCCTTGGCGCCACGGGCACGCATGGCGGTGAAGGCGGCGTGGCCCGGGGTATCCAGGAAGGTGATCATGCCGTGCTCGGTGTTCACATGGTAGGCACCGATGTGCTGGGTAATCCCCCCGGCTTCACCGGCGGCCACTTTGGCGCGGCGGATATAGTCCAGCAGGGAGGTTTTGCCATGGTCGACGTGACCCATGATGGTCACTACCGGTGCACGGGAGACTTCCTGTTCGCCGGAACGGTCCACCAGAGACGCCAGATCGTCCTCCAGAGCCTCTTCCTCGCCTTTCACCAATTTGGGGGTGTGCCCCATTTCCTCGGTGAGAAGGACAGCGGTTTCCTGGTCGATAAACTGATTGACGGTGGCCATCTCGCCCATTTTCATCATGGCCTTGATCAGTTCCTTGGCCTTGATGTTCATGCGCTGAGCCAGTTCCGCCACGGTGATGGTTTCCGGAATTTCTACGTCGTACACCATTTTCTCCGTGGGGCTTTTAAACCCGTGCTCCCGGTTCATGGAGCTCTTCATCTGGCCGTGGACCACGCCGCCACTCTTGGGTTTGCGACGACGCCGGCGCGATTGCCGTTCCTCGGTACGATACCCGGCTTCCACGGCATCCCGGACAATGGAGGAGGCTTTGTCGTCTTCCTCTTCCTTTTTCTCCTGGGACTGTTCACCGCCGCGCTTCTCCAGCTCCTCGGCGATACGTTGGGCTTCCTCGGCGGTACGGCGGGCAGCTTCTTCCTCCGCCTTGCGGCGGGCCTCGGCTTCCTGCTTGCGCCGTGCTTCCTCGGCCTCGCGCTGCTTACGCTCTTCCTCTTCGCGCTTGGCACGCTCTTCCGCCGTCTCCACCTTGTCGGCTTTCTTGGCGGTCTTCGGCACGGAAACGCGCTTGCTCTTGTCCTCGGCCTCTTTTTCCGCGCCACCGGAAGCCGCACTGTCGGCTTCCAGAGCTTTACGGCGCGCTTCTTCCTCAGCGCGGCGGGCGTCCTCTTCTTCCTGCTTGCGGCGAGCTTCTTCCTCCGCCTTACGGCGGGCTTCTTCCTCGGCGCGGCGGGCCTCTTCCTCGGCCTTCAGACGGGCTGCTTCTTCCGCCTGACGCTCCGCTTCCAAACGCTCTTGCTCTTCGATGGACTCACGCTTCACGTAGGTACGCTTCTTGCGCACCTCCACGTTCACGGTTTTCGCTTTACCGGCGGCACCCGTCGTCTTGATGGTGCTGGTGGAGCGACGTTTGAGGGTGATTTTCTTGGGCTCCGCGTCTTGGGCGCCATGGGACTTACGCAGATGCGCGAGCAGCTGCTGCTTCTGTTCATCGGAGACCACATCACCTGCGTCGGTGTGAGGAAGTCCGGCGTCCTTCATCTGCGAAAGCAGCGTATCCACCGGAATCTTCACAACCTCTGCCAGACTTTTTACGGTCGTTTCTGCCATGTCAGCAACACTCTCCTGTCCGCTTATGGTGGCGCCCTGCCCCACCGCTCTACTTACTCACCGGCGTTCTCATCTTCAAACCAGGGAGCGCGGGCGGTCATGATCAACTGAGCCGCTTGCTCTTCGTTGATCCCTTCAATATCCAGCAAGTCATCCACCGCTTGTTCGGCAAGGTCTTCCATGGTGACAATGCCACGGGAGGCCAATTCCACCGCCAGATCGCGGGTCATGCCGTCCATACCCAGCAAGTCGTCGGCGGGTTCGGCCGATTCAAATTTCTCTTCGGACACCAGCGCGCGGGTCAACAAAGCGTCCTTGGCGCGCTGGCGCAACGCTTCGACGATATCTTCGTCAAAGCCTTCAATGGCGAGCATTTCCTCGGTGGGCACATAAGCCACCTCCTCCAGGGAGGTGAAGCCTTCTTCCACCAGTATCGCCGCCACATCTTCATCCACATCCAGCAGGCTCATGAAGGTTTCCATGGCCATCTGGGCTTCTTCCTGCTGTTTGTTCTGCGCATCGTCCAGCGTCATCACATTCAGCTCCCAGCCGGTCAGCTCGGAGGCAAGGCGAATGTTCTGGCCGCTGCGACCAATGGCCTGAGCCAGGGCGGATTCGTCTTCCACGGCGATATCCATGGAATGACTTTCTTCGTCCATCACGATGGACGCCACTTCCGCCGGCTGCATCGCATTGATCACCAATTGCGCCGGATTGTCGTCCCACAGCACGATGTCGATACGCTCTCCAGCGAGCTCGTTGGACACCGCCTGCACGCGAGCACCGCGCATACCAACGCAAGCCCCCACCGGATCGATACGCTGATCGTTGGTCTTCACCGCGATCTTGGCGCGGGAACCCGGATCGCGGGCTGCGCCTTTGATTTCGATCAGCTCCTCGCCAATCTCCGGCACTTCAATCTTGAACAGTTCGATCAGCATCTCCGGGCAAGCCCGGCTGGCGAACAATTGCGGACCGCGATTTTCTTCGTTCACACCCAGCAGATAAGCACGTACGCGGTCGTTCTGGCGCACGCTCTCACGCGAGATCATGTGCTCACGGGTGATCAGCGCTTCGGCATTACCACCCAGATCCAGAATGATGGCGTCACGCGTGGCTTTCTTCACCGTGCCGCTGATCAACTCGCCGATGCGGTCGCGATATTCCTCGATCACCTGATGACGCTCGGCTTCACGCACTTTCTGGACGATCACCTGCTTGGCGGTCTGGGCACCGATACGGCCAAAGGCCTCGGATTCCACTTCTTCCTCGTAAACGTCGCCAATCTGCAGGTTCTCGTCGTGCTCGTGGGCCTCGTCGAGAGTCAGCTGTCTGCCGAACTCATAGAGGTCTTCATCGGGCACCACATGCCAGACGCGGAAGGTGCGGGAATCGCCGGTAACCCGGTCGATGTGCACGCGGATTTCCACGTCTTCTTCCTTGAAACGTTTTTTGGTTGCCGCCGCCAGGGCCAGTTCGATGGCCTCGAAAATGACGTCACGGCTGACGCCTTTCTCGTTGGAAACGGTTTCCGCTACCAGCAGGATCTCTTTGTTCATGGCCAGGCCTTTACAAAGGTTTTTTCAGGTCACGCTCAGTCGAAGCGTGGCTCCAGACGAGCGCGGTCCACCTGACTGTAAGGAATACGCAGGGTGTCGCCATTGAGCATCACCACCAGCGTATCACCATCGACAGCCACCAGAGTCGCCATCATCTTGCGCTTGCCCGCTACCGGGGCCAACAGTTTCAGTTGCACCTGCTCGCCTAGGTAACGTTCAAACTGGGAAAGTTCGAACAGCGGCCGATCCATGCCCGGAGAGGACACTTCAAGGTTGTACTCGCCAGGGATCGGGTCTTCCACGTCGAGCACGCCACTGACTTCATGGCTCACCGCGACGCAATCGTCCACGGTGATGCCGGCTTCATGATCAATGTACAGACGCAATACCGCGCCACGCCCCTGCAGGTATTCGATACCCCAGAGCTCGTAGCCCATGTCGTTGACTACCGGAGCCAGCAGCTCCCTGATCTGTTCCGTGCGTTTTGACATTGCCTTGATTCCGGCGCCAGAAACAAAAAATGGGCATAACGCCCATTCCCACTCGCCATCCCGGCTTTGAATAACAAAAAGCCCCTACGATGAGGGGCTTTCTTACCACAGAACCGGGATGCGGTTCCGTTAAGTGGTAGCGGGGGCAGGATTTGAACCTACGACCTTCGGGTTATGAGCCCGACGAGCTACCAGACTGCTCCACCCCGCACTAAATCGCGGCGCACATAGTATGTATTCGTGCCGCCGTTGTCAATGCAAACTCAAAAAAAGTATTTATTTTTCCGAGTCTTAACCGCGGCATCATCGCGGAGCCATTAATCCCGGCCAGGGAATCCGAAGCACCCTGAAAGGCACATTCGAAGTTACTACCAACACATCCTTCCCTGAGCCGGAAAGGGTGACCAACCGTGAATGGCGGTTACCAAAAGCCCATTCCAAATTGGTGCCGAAGGCCGGACTTGAACCGGCACGAGCGTAAGCCCACTACCCCCTCAAGATAGCGTGTCTACCAATTCCACCACTTCGGCAAAGAACCTGGTATCACTCGGGTTGAGAACCAGCCTGACTCTCATCCAGGGCCGGGGATTCTACATCACTCGCCGGCACATCTGAAGTGCCTTTTTCAGAACTTTCCATGGCCGGAGCATCGCCCTGACCGCTGGCAGGCACATCGGAGCCCGCGGCCGGAACATCGCCTTGACTACTGGAAGGCACATCGGAGGATTGCGGCACGGCCGGCGCATCACTTTCCGGCACATCCACTTCATCAACGGTTTCCACCATCGGCAGGATACTGGAACTCTGGGTGGCCTCGTTACGAGCCATCCAGGCCAGAGCCAGACTGGTGATGAAGAACACCGCCGCCAGCACCGCCGTGGACCGGGTCAGGAAGTTCGCGGAGCCCGCGCTGCCGAACACTGTCTGCGAACCGCCGCCGCCAAAAGAGGCGCCGGCATCGGCACCTTTGCCGTGTTGAATGAGGACCAGGCCGATCAGGCCCAGAGCCGCCAACACGTGGACCACATGAAGCACAATATCCATAAGTAACCGTTTATTCCGCCGCGAGACAAATCGCGCTGAATTCATCCGCGCTCAGTGAGGCCCCGCCGATAAGACCACCGTCAATATCCGGCTGGGCGAACAGAAGGGCGGCATTATCCGACTTTACACTGCCGCCGTAAAGCAGCCGGATGCGGGAAGCCACACTTGCGTCCTCCGCGGCCAACGCCGAGCGTAAACGGGCGTGCACTTCCTGGGCCTGTTCGGGGGTGGCGGTTTCACCGGTGCCGATCGCCCAAACCGGCTCATAAGCCACCACCGCCTGGTCGAAAGCACCGATACCCGCCACATCCAGCACCGATGAGACCTGCCGCACGACTACTTGCTCGGTCTCGCCCGCCTCCCTTTCACGCAGCGTTTCGCCGACGCACAGGATCGGTATCAGCCCTCCCTGCTGGGCACGAAGAAACTTTTCACCCACCAGCTCATCATCTTCACCGTACAGAGCACGGCGCTCGGAATGCCCCACTATCACGTAGCGGCACCCCATATCAGCCAGCATTTCCGCGGAGACTTCGCCAGTGAAGGCGCCATCCTCGTGGCTGCTTACGTTTTGCGCGCCAATTTGCACTCCGCTGCCGCCCAGAGCGCTGGCCAGGGCCGCCAGATAGGGAAACGGCGGACACACGGCCACTTCCGCCCGGCTGTTCCTTAATCCACCCAGGGAAGCCCCCAGAGCCTCCACCATGTCCAGCCGGCCATTCATTTTCCAGTTACCGGCTACCAGCGGCGTTCTTGTCATTCACTTGTTCCCGTATTCAGCGGTCAGGCGATAATCGCCTGTACCTGTTCCGCCAGACGCTGGCAAAGGCGTTCCACCTGCGCGCCATCCAACCCTTCCACCATGACCCGCACCAGCGGCTCGGTACCGGAAGGACGCAACAGGACCCGGCCCTTGCCGGCCAGCTCCGCCTCCACGTCACTCACCGCCTGCCGCAGCTCGGGGCGCTCCATGAAACCGTCGCGATTATCGCCGCGCACATTGATCAAGGTCTGCGGCACCAGCGGCGCTTCCGCCACCGCATCGCGCAGCCCCCGGCCTTCCCGGCTCAGCGCCGCCAGCACCTGCAACGCCGCCACCATGCCGTCGCCGGTGGAGGTGCGATCCAGACACACCAAATGCCCGGAAGACTCACCGCCGAGCAGCCAGCCGCGGCTGTCCAACTGCTCCATGACATAACGGTCACCGACCTTGGCCCGGGCAAACGGAATGCCTTGCTGCTCCAGCGCCAGCTCAAGGCCGTAGTTGGACATCAGGGTTCCCACCACACCACCGTGCAGGGCACCATTACGCTGGCGGTCACGAGCAATCACATACAGCAGTTGATCGCCATCCACCACCTCACCCTGATCGTCCACCATGATCAGGCGGTCGGCATCCCCATCCAGAGCAAGACCGAGATCGGCGCCACTCTCCAGCACCTTGCGCTGCAGCGCCTCGGGACTGGTGGAACCGCACCCCCGGTTAATATTGAAGCCGTCCGGAGTGTTGGCCATCGGCAACACATTGGCGCCCAGCTCCTCCAGAACATCAGGAGCAATGTGGTAGGCGGCGCCATTGGCGGTATCGACAACGATGGTCAGCCCGGCCAGGCTCAGCCCCGGTGCCGTGCTTTTGACAAATTCGATATAGCGCCCACGAGCGTCATCGATACGGCGCACCTTGCCGATGCGATCCGAGCCGACCACCGAGATCGGCTCATCCAGCATATGCTCGATGTCCTGTTCGATCTGATCGTTCAGCTTACGGCCATCCGCGCCAAAGAACTTGATGCCGTTGTCGGTGTAGGGGTTGTGGGACGCCGAGATGACGATCCCGGCCTGGGCATGCAGAGTGCGGGTCAGATAAGCGATGCCCGGCGTCGGTATCGGCCCCAGCAGCCGCACATCCACCCCGGCGGCGGAAATACCCGCCTCCAGCGCCGATTCGAACATATAGCCGGAAATCCGGGTGTCCTTGCCGATCAGAATCTTGCTGCCGCCACGCGCGGCCAGCACACGGCCGGCGGCCCAACCCAGCTTGAGCACGAAATCCGGGGTAATCGGCGCTTCACCCACGGTGCCACGGATCCCGTCCGTACCGAAATATTTACGACTCATCCACTGTCTCCATTACAGCGCGGGCAAAACGCACGCTGTCCACGGTCTCTTTGACATCATGGGCACGCACGATCAGCGCGCCCCGTTCAACACACATCACCGCCGCCGCCAGTGAACCGGGCAGGCGCTCCTCCACTGGCCGGTCCAGCACTTTTCCGACCATGGATTTACGCGACAACCCCACCAGTATCGGCAGTTGCAAACGCTTGAGCTGGTCCATTTCCGCCAGCAGCTTCAGATTGTGGCCCACGGTTTTGGCGAAACCAAAGCCCGGGTCCACCAACAACCTGTCACGGGCGATCCCCGCCGACACACACGCCGCCACCCGCTCCTCCAGGAACTGGATCACCTCGGCGGTAACATCCTGATATCGGGGATTATCCTGCATGTCCCCCGGCTCGCCGCGCATATGCATCAGACATACGGGCAAACCGCTTTCCGCCGCCGCCTGACAGGCGCCGTCACGGCGCAATGAGCGCACATCATTGATCAGCCCCGCGCCGGCGCGGGCGGTTTCACGGATCACACTCGCGGTACTGGTATCCACCGACACCAGGGCGTCCAGTTCGCGGGTCAGGGCTTCCACCACCGGCACCACGCGATCCAGCTCTTGCTGTTCGGACACCGGATCAGCGCCGGGACGGGTGGACTCGCCACCAACATCGATGATGGCGGCGCCGTCGGCGAGCATCTGCTCCGCCCGACGCAGAGCCGAGTCCAGGGAAGTGAATTGGCCACCGTCCGAGAACGAGTCCGGGGTGACATTAAGGATACCCATAACGACGGGCGCGGACAGGTCCAGTGTCCGCGCCCCACAGGTCAGTTTAGTAATCTGGCGCATCAGTGAGTATTGGCGGGTCCACCGATGGGATCGTCGCCGGGCTTGGCGTCGTCGGAGGCGTTCTCGCCGGATGAGGAAGCACCACTTCCGGGCCCCTGGTCGCGCCAGTCCTTCGGCGGGCGGGGCTTATGTCCGGCCATGATATCGTCGATCTGCTCGGCATCGATGGTCTCGTACTGCATCAGCGCTTCGGCCATCAGATCCAGCTTATCCCGGTTATTCTCCAGAATTTCCTTGGCTCTCGCGTAGCAGCGATCAACGATGGAGCGCACCTCCCGGTCAATTTCCTCGGTGGTCTGCTCGGACATGTGCTTGCGCTGCCCCACCTGTTTACCCAGGAACACCTCGCCCTCGTCTTCCTCATAGGCCAGCGGCCCCATCTTCTCGCTCAGGCCCCACTTGGTCACCATAGCCCGGGCCAGCTTCGTGGCCCGCTCAATGTCATTGGAGGCACCAGTGGTCACACCATCAAACCCAAGCGTGATTTCCTCGGCGATACGGCCGCCAAACAGAGAACAAATGGACGACTCCAGCCCTCTCTTGGACTGGGAGTATTTGTCCTCTTCGGGCAGGTACATGGTCACGCCCAGGGCACGGCCACGAGGGATGATGCTCACCTTGTAGACCGGATCGTGGTCCGGCACCAGCCGGCCCACGATCGCGTGGCCGGATTCGTGATAGGCGGTGTTCAGCTTTTCTTTCTCGCTCATCACCATGGAGCGGCGCTCGGCGCCCATCAGGATCTTGTCCTTGGCCTTCTCGAACTCCTCCATGGTCACCACCCGCTTGTTGGCGCGGGCGGCGAACAGAGCGGCCTCATTGACCAGGTTGGCCAGATCGGCGCCGGAAAAACCCGGGGTACCACGGGCGATCACACTGGCGTCCACATCCTCGGCCACTGGCACCGGGCGCATATGCACTTTCAAGACGTGTTCGCGGCCACGGATATCGGGCAGCGGCACGGTCACCTGACGATCGAACCGGCCCGGACGCAACAGCGCCGGGTCGAGCACGTCGGGACGGTTGGTGGCGGCGATGACGATGATGCCGTCATTGGCGTCAAAACCATCCATCTCCACCAGCAACTGGTTGAGGGTCTGCTCACGCTCATCGTGACCACCACCAAGGCCCGCGCCACGGGAACGGCCCACGGCATCAATCTCGTCGATAAAGATAATACAGGGCGCGTGCTTCTTGGCCTGATCGAACATGTCGCGCACCCGGGAGGCGCCGACACCAACGAACATTTCCACGAAATCAGAACCAGAGATGCTGAAAAACGGCACCTTGGCCTCGCCGGCGATGGCCTTGGCGAGCAGGGTCTTACCGGTACCCGGAGACCCCACCATCAACACACCACGGGGGATCTTGCCGCCAAGCCGCTGGAACTTGGCGGGATCACGCAGGAACTCCACCAGTTCCTGCACCTCTTCCTTGGCTTCCTCGACACCGGCCACATCCGCGAAGGTGGTTTTGATCTGATCTTCGCTCATCAGCCGCGCCTTCGACTTACCGAAGGTCATCGGCCCGCCGCCACCTTTGCCGCCGCCCTGCATCTGCCGCATGAAGAAGATGAAAATGGCCAGGATCAACAGGATCGGCAGCACTGACAGGAACAACTGGGTCAGGAAGCCCTGACGTTCCGGCTCCTTGCCGACCACATCCACTTTATTCTGGATCAGGGTGGGAATCAGATTGGTGTCCAGCGCCGGCGGTTTGACCGTTTCGAACTTGCCACCATTCTTCATTTCGCCGGAAATCCGGGTATCCCCGATGGTTACCCGGGCCACCTTGCCACTCTCCACGCTCTCAATGAAGGAGGAGTAGTTCAGCATCTGCTGACTGGGCTGGGGGTTGATGCTGGAGGCCACCACATAAAGGACCCCGGCAATCACCAGCCACAGTACGATGTTCTTGGTCATGTCGTTCAAGGGAGACCTCGATTCGTTCGGGCGCAAGTGCGCATACTGACATCTAAACCTTACACTATTTCAGGTGCCACCCCAATTGATACACTTCATTGGAGCGTGGGCGGCTGGCCGCCGGTTTGCGGCTCACCACCCGGCGAAACCGGCTCTGAAGACTCCGCCGATACTCATCGAAGCCCTCTCCCTGAAACACCTTGACCAGGAAAACGCCGTCCGGTTCAAGGACGCTCTCCGCCATATCCAGGGCCAATTCGGCCAGATACATGGCCCGCGGCAGGTCCACGGCACGGTTACCACTCATATTGGGGGCCATATCGGACATTACAAGGTCCACTTTGTGCCCACCCAGGCTGTCCAGGATTTGCTGGTAAACTTCCTCCTCACGGAAGTCCCCCTGGATGAAGGCGACATCCGGGATCGGGTCCATGGCCAGAATATCGCTGGCCACCACCGTTCCCCGCGAACCGACCAGCCGCCCGGCCACCTGGGCCCAGCCCCCGGGGGCGGCCCCCAGATCCAGCACACGCATACCGGGCCGGAACAACTTGTCTTTTTCGTGGATCTCCAGCAGCTTGAAACTGGCCCGGGAGCGATAGCCCTCGGCCTGGGCACGGGCCACCCAGTGGTCGTCAAAATGTTCCCGCAACCATCGCTGGCTACTTTTTGATCTGGCCATAAAGGTTCATCCTGTTACCCGGTCCGGATGCCTGCCCGAAGGAATAGTGCCCGGAGCCCCGGTGATGATTGCAGGGCAGCAGCCGCGTACCTAGAATAGCGCCCCCGATTTGGAGAACACCATGCCTTTGAGCCCACAGGACAGAAAGCGCTTGCGCACCATCGGCCACCACCTGAAAGCGGTGCTGCAGACCGGCGACAAGGGCCTGACCGAATCCTTCACCGAGGAATTGAACCGGCGCCTGGAAGATCACGAACTGGTCAAGGTGCGTGTCAACGCCCCCACCCGCGACCAGCGCACCGATCTGGTGAACGCGCTGTGCGAGGCCAGCGGAGCCGAACTGATCCAGCGTATCGGCAACATCGCCCTGCTTTACCGGGCGGCCGCCAAGCCCAACCCCAAACTGTCCAATATCCTGAGAGCCCAGGACTGAAGCAGGGGCTCCCGGTCCAGCCCGAAGCCCCACGCGAGCCCCTTACAGGTGCTCGACTTTATCCACCTCGTACTCCCGGGTGCCTCCCGGGGTGTCGATCTGCACCACATCGCCTTCCTCCCGGCCGATCAGGCCGCGGGCGATGGGTGAATTCACACTGATCTTACCTTGCTTGATGTCGGCTTCGTCGTCACCAACGATCTGGTAGACCTTCTCTTCATCGGTATCCACATCGATGATGGTCACGGTCGCGCCAAAAATGACCTTACCGGTGTTGTCCAGTTGGGTAATATCGATGATCTGAGCGGCGGACAGCTTGCCTTCGATCTCATTGATGCGCCCTTCGCAGAAGCTTTGCTGCTCGCGAGCGGCGTGATATTCCGCGTTTTCCTTCAGATCACCGTGCTCACGGGCGTCGGCGATGGCCGCGCTGATACGGGGCCGTTCCACCTTTTTCAGATGATCCAGCTCTTTGCGCAATGCTTCGGCACCACTGACCGTCATCGGAATGCGTTGCATAGGTTCAACCTCAAATAATCGTCCGTGGGTAGCGCGGGGCACCCGGCCCCGGGTACCCCGTACGATCAAATTTCGGCGTGCAAATCCTGCAGCCGGCGCACCTGCGGCTCATCGCGCAGGGCCATGGCCTGACACACCGCCTGCGCGGCGGTGATCGTGGTGGTGTAAAACACCTTGTGCTGCAGGGCGGAACGGCGAATCGCAAAGGAATCGCGGATCGCCTGCTTGCCTTCGGTGGTATTCACGATCAGTGCCACGCCGTCGTTTTTAATCATGTCGACAATATGCGGCCGTCCCTCGAGCACTTTATTGACCGGCGTCACCGGCAGCCCCGCCTCGGCGATGACCGCCGCGGTACCACGGGTGGCGACCAGTTCGAAGCCCAGCTCACTCAGGGTACGGGCCACGTCCACCGCCGCGGGCTTATCCACCTCGCGCACGGAAATAAACGCCGTGCCCTCCCGGGGCAAACGTTCGCCCGCACCCAGGGAGGCCTTGCCGAAGGCTTCGGCGAAACTGCCGCCAATACCCATCACTTCGCCGGTGGATTTCATTTCCGGGCCGAGAATGGGGTCCACTTTCGGGAATTTGGCGAACGGGAAAACCGCTTCCTTGACGAAATAGTGGCGCGGTGTGACCTCCGAGGTAAAGCCCTGATCCTTCAGGCTGATCCCCACCATGCAGCGGGCCGCCACCTTGGCCAGGGAAACACCAATGCACTTGGACACATAGGGCACGGTCCGGGACGCCCGCGGGTTCACTTCGAGCACGTAAACGTCCTCGCCCTTCACCGCGAACTGCACGTTCATCAAGCCGACCACGCCCAGCTCGCGGGCCATGGCGGCGGTCTGCTGGCGCATCACGTCCTGTACCTTGTCGTCCAGCGAGTACGGCGGCAGCGAGCAGGCGGAATCGCCGGAGTGCACGCCGGCCTGCTCGATATGCTGCATGATCCCGCCGATAACCACGTCGGAACCATCGCAGATAGCGTCCACGTCGACTTCAATGGCGTCGTCCAGGAAGCGGTCCAGCAGCACCGGAGAATCGTTGGAGACACTTACCGCGTTGTTCATGTAGCTGCGCAGTTCCGCCTCGTTGTAAACGATTTCCATGGCCCGGCCGCCCAACACGTAGGAGGGCCGCACCACCAGCGGGTAGCCGATTTCTTCCGCCAGCTTCAGGCCTTCTTCCAGGGAACGGGCGGTGCGGTTCGGCGGCTGCTTGAGGCCAAGCTTATTGACCATCTGCTGGAAGCGCTCGCGATCTTCCGCTTCATCGATGGCGTCCGGGCTGGTGCCAATAATCGGCACGCCCGCTGCCTGCAGAGCCCGTGCCAGTTTCAGCGGCGTCTGCCCGCCATACTGCACGATCACGCCCTTGGGCCGCTCGACATCGGCAATGGCCAGCACGTCTTCCAGCGTCACCGGCTCGAAGTAGAGGCGGTCGGAGGTGTCGTAATCGGTGGACACGGTCTCCGGGTTACAGTTGACCATGATGGTCTCGTAACCGTCGTCCTTCATGGCGAAGGCGGCGTGCACGCAGCAATAGTCGAACTCGATGCCCTGACCGATCCGGTTCGGGCCACCGCCGATCACCATGATCTTGTCACGGTCGGAGGGGTTCGATTCACACTCCTCGTCGTAGCTGGAGTACATATAAGCGGTACTGGTGGGGAATTCCGCGGCACAGGTATCCACCCGCTTGAACACGGGCCGCACGCCCAGGTCATGACGCTTGCTGCGCACATCCGCTTCCCGCACGCCCAGCAGCTGGGCCAGGCGGGCGTCGGAGAATCCCTTGCGCTTGAGACGGTACAGCGTGTCACGGCTGAGGTCGGTGAACGTGAAGTCCACCAGCCGGCTTTCCTCGGCGATCAGGTCAGCCACCTGCACCAGGAACCAGCGATCGATCTTGGTCAGCGCGAACACGTCGTCCACACCAAGACCGCTACGGAAGGCATCCCCAATCACCCAGATGCGTTCCGGCCCCGGCGTCGACAGCTGCTGGGCGATACGCTCGGCGGCATCCGGAGCGTCCAGATCCACTTTCGGGTCGAAGCCCACGGAGTCCACTTCCAGTCCGCGCAGGGCCTTGTGCAGGGACTCCTGGAAATTACGGCCGATGGCCATGACTTCGCCCACGGACTTCATTTGCGTGGTCAGCACCGGATCCGCGTCGGCGAACTTCTCGAAGTTGAAACGCGGAATCTTGGTGACGACATAATCAATGGACGGCTCGAAGGAGGCCGGGGTCGCGCCGCCGGTGATATCGTTCTGCAGCTCGTCCAGGGTGTAGCCCACCGCCAGCTTGGCCGCCACCTTGGCGATCGGGAAGCCGGTGGCCTTGGAAGCGAGGGCGGAGGACCGCGACACCCGCGGGTTCATCTCGATCACCACCATCCGGCCGGTATCCGGGCACATGCCGAACTGCACGTTGGACCCACCGGTTTCCACGCCGATCTCACGCAATACCGCCAGGGAGGCATCGCGCATGACCTGGTATTCCTTGTCGGTCAGAGTCTGCGCCGGCGCCACGGTGATGGAGTCGCCGGTGTGCACGCCCATCGGGTCGAAGTTCTCGATGGCACAGACGATGATGCAGTTGTCGTTGCGGTCACGCACGACCTCCATCTCGTATTCCTTCCATCCCAGCAGCGACTCATCGATGAGCAGTTCGTGGGTGGGGGACAGCTCGAAACCCCGGGTACAGATTTCCTCGAACTCTTCCTTGTTATAGGCCACCCCGCCGCCGGAGCCGCCCATGGTGAAGGAAGGACGGATGATCGAGGGAAAGCCCAGCTCGGCCTGAATCTCCCAGGCTTCGTCCATGGTATGGGCGACCCGCGCGCGCGGACACTCCAGGCCGATGTTCTTCATCGCCTTGTCGAAGCGGTCACGGTTTTCCGCCTTGTCGATGGTGTCGGCGTTGGCGCCGATCATTTCCACGGCGAACTTCTCGAGCACGCCGTGGCGCTCCAGATCCAGGGCGCAATTCAACGCGGTCTGGCCACCCATGGTGGGCAGCAGCGCGTCCGGGCGCTCCTTCTCGATGATTTTGGCCACCGTCTCCCAGGTAATGGGCTCGATATAGGTGGCGTCGGCCATGGCCGGGTCGGTCATGATGGTGGCCGGGTTCGAGTTCACCAGGATCACCCGGTAGCCTTCCTCTCGCAGCGCCTTGCAGGCCTGGGCACCGGAGTAATCGAACTCACAGGCCTGGCCGATCACGATGGGACCGGCGCCGATGATGAGGATGCTTTTGATGTCTGTTCTCTTGGGCATTTTTGCTGACCGTCGGACTCTGGTTAATTCGTTACCGGGTTAATTCATTGCCGCGCCGGACGCCAGGGGTGAGGCGTCCGGCGCGTCTCAGGCGCGGTGCGCCTCCATCAACTCGATGAAGTGATCAAACAGGGGCGCGCAGTCGTGGGGACCAGGACTGGCCTCCGGGTGCCCCTGGAAACTGAACGCCGGCACATCGGTGCGATGCACGCCCTGCAGCGTACCGTCGAACAGTGACACATGAGTCACCTTGAGATTATCCGGCAGGGTCTCCGCGTCCACCGCGAAACCGTGGTTCTGGCTGGTGATCATCACCGTACCGTCTTCCACGTTTTTGACCGGGTGGTTGGCGCCGTGATGGCCGTTCTTCATCTTCATGGTGCGAGCGCCGCTGGCCAGGCCGAGCAACTGATGCCCCAGGCAGATACCGAACAGCGGCAGCTTGCGCTCCAGAATCTCGCGGATCGCCTGGATCGCGTAATCACAAGGTTCCGGATCACCGGGACCATTGGCCAGGAAGACGCCGTCCGGGTTCATCGCCAGCACCTCGGACGCCGGGGTCTGGGCCGGCACCACGGTCAGCTTGCAGCCGCGGTCCGCCAGCATCCGGAAGATATTGCGCTTGCAGCCGAAATCGTAGGCGACCACGTTGAACAGGGCCTCCGCCTGAGGACGATGGCCTTCGCCGCGAACCCAGGTCCCCTCGGTCCAGGTATAGGGTTCGCTGACGCTGACCTCCTTGGCCAGATCCATCCCCTTGAGACCGGGGAAGGCGCGCGCGGCGGCCAGGGCTTTTTCCTCGTCGATATCATCACCGGCGACGATGCAACCGTTCTGAGCCCCTTTTTCCCGCAGGATGCGGGTCAGGCGGCGGGTGTCGATATCGGCGATGGCCACGATGTTCCGCTGCTGCAGGTACTCCGGCAGGGACTGCTCGGCACGCCAGCTGCTTACCGTCAGGGTCAGGTCCCGGATTATCAGGCCGGCGGCCCATACCCGGGAAGACTCTTCGTCCTCCTCATTGACCCCGGTGTTGCCAATGTGCGGATACGTCAGTGTGACGATCTGTTTGGCATAGGACGGGTCCGTGAGGATTTCCTGATATCCGGTCATCGCGGTGTTGAACACCACCTCACCCACGGTCTCACCCGTGGCGCCAATGGCAACACCCCGAAAGAGACTGCCGTCTTCTAATGCGAGTATGGCGGGTACCGTCAACGCAACCTCCAAGGCTGATAGGGTTCCGGGTTGTCCGCGTGGACGCCGTGGCGGGCCGGCTCGGCCATCGGTGGTGGCGAGCAAACCGCCCCTGTGGCGGCTGTCGGAAGGCATTCTCACCCCCCTCGCGGCCATGGCGGGCGACACCGTATACAGCGGACAAACCCTTGGAAGATTCGGGGCGGGGGCCGGTCGCAAAAAAGCGAGATGGATTCCTCCACCTCGCTTTTTCATGTTATTCAGCGATTCATGCGCCCCACGCGCCCTCAGGCTTGACCTATTCTAGTGCTTTCGGCCGCCAGTGTCACGGGCGGAAGCCCGTCAGCGGCACCGTGGCGGCCAATCTCAGCGGGCGCCCCAGCCGGCACTCTCTCCCGCCAGCCCAAGCACATCCTGCATATCGAACAACCCCTTGGGCTGAGCGCCCAGCCACAGAGCGGCGCGTACTGCTCCGCGAGCAAAGGCCATGCGGCTGGATGCCTTATGGGTAATCTCCACCCGTTCGCCCTCGGCGGCGAACAGGACGGTGTGATCGCCAACAATATCACCACCACGGATGGTCTCGAATCCGATGGTCTGACGGTCACGCTCACCGGTGCGGCCTTCCCGACCGTACACCGCGCACTCCTTGAGGTCCCGCCCCAGGGTCTGGGCCACCACTTCACCCATGCGTAGAGCGGTACCGGACGGCGCATCGATCTTATGGCGGTGATGAGCCTCGATAATCTCTATATCGACGTCATCGCCAAGCACGGCGGCGGCGGTTTCCAGCAGCTTGAAGCACAGATTCACGCCCACCGAGTAGTTTGGCGCGAAGCAGATCGCCACCTCCTCGCTGGCAGCGCGCAACCGCGCCTTCTGTTCATCGTTCAGACCGGTGGTACCGATGACCAGACGGCTACCCGCCTGACGGCAAGTCTCGATGTTGCGCGCCGTCGCTTCCGGGACGGTGAAATCGATGAACACATCAGCCTGATCCGCCACCGCGGCAAGATCATCACCCACGGTAACGCCCAGCTTGCCCGCGCCCACCAGTTCACCGGCGTCCACCCCGATCAGGGAAGAACCCGGCACGTCCACCGCCGCCGCCAGCTCGGTTTCCGGATTGGCCAGCGTCGCCTCGATGAGCATGCGCCCCATGCGCCCGGCGGCGCCGATGATGCCTACTTTCATGGTTTTCACCCTATTTCAGAGGGTTGCCCTCAGAGCCCGTCCAGGGCTTAAAGCCCGTCAAAAAAGCGCTTCACGCCCTCGAACCAGCTGGTTCGGCGGGGATTGTGCCGGTTACCACCCTTGTCCAGGGAGGACTGGAATTTGCGCAACAGATCTTTCTGCTCGCTGCTCAGCTTGACCGGGGTCTCCACCACCACCTTGCAGATCAGGTCGCCCGGCGGACCACCCCGCACCGGGGTCACCCCCTTGCCACGCAGCCGGAACAGCTTACCGGTCTGCGTCTCCGGCGGCACCTTGAGTTTGACCTTGCCGTTCAAGGTGGGCACATCCTGTTCACCGCCCAGAGCGGCGTCCACGAAACTCACCGGCACCTCGCAGTGCAGATCGCTGCCGTCACGCTTGAAAATCTCGTGCTCACGCACCGCCACCTGGACATACAAGTCGCCAGCCGGCGCCCCGTGCATGCCCGCCTCACCCTCACCGGCCAGACGGATACGGTCACCGGTATCCACTCCCGGCGGGATCTTAACGGACAGCGTCTTGGTATTTTGCACCCGGCCCTGGCCGCCACAGTTGCGGCACGGATTCTTGACGATCCGGCCTTCGCCGTGGCAGGCCGGACAGGTCTGCTGCACGGTGAAGAAGCCCTGCTGCATGCGCACCTGCCCCATACCGTTACAGGTGGGACAAGTCACCGGCTCCTCGCCGGCTTCAGCCCCCGTGCCATGGCACACCTCACAGCTGTCCCAGGAGGGAATCCTGATCTTCTCCTCACAGCCGCGTACCGCCTGTTCCAGGCTGAGCTCCAGGGTATAGCGCAGATCCGCGCCACGGGCCGGGCCGCGGCCACCACGGCCGCCGCCACCGAAGATGTCGCCAAAAATATCGCCGAAGATGTCGCCGAAACCGCCGCCACCGAAACCTCCGGCACCGGCTCCGCCGAAGCCACCCTGGCCTTCCACTCCGGCATGGCCGAAGCGGTCGTAGGCGGCTCGTTTGTCCTCGTCGGACAGGACCTCGTAGGCTTCCTTGGCTTCCTTGAATTTGGCCACCGCCTCGGCGTCATCCGGATTACGGTCCGGATGGTATTTCATCGCCAGGCGTCGATAGGCCTTTTTCAGATCCTGCTGACTGGCGTCCTTGGACACCCCCAGCACTTCGTAATAATCGCGTTTGGACATAGTGAGCCTTTATATGGCGCCAGACGCCGAACGCCGGACGCTTGGCGCTGCTCTCGGCAGCGCCCCGCGCCCGGCGTCAACGTCCGGCGGATTTCGACTTACTTCTTCTTGTCGTCATCCACTTCTTCGAACTCGGCATCGACCACATCGTCTGCGGCCTGCTTGCCTTGTTCATCACCGGCGTTGCCGCCCTGGGCCTGCTGCGCCTCCGCATACAGTTTCTGTGCCAGGGAACCGGACGCCTCGGTAAGCGCCTTGGTCTTGGCCTCGATGTCGTCCTTGTCGTTACCCTTGAGCGCGGCTTCCAGATCGGAGATGGCTTTATTGATCGCCTCTTTCTCTTCCTCTGTGGCCTTGTCGCCCGCTTCCTCCAGGGTCTTGCGAGTCGCGTGAACCAGGTGATCCGCCTGATTGCGGGTCTGCACCAGCTCCTCGAACTTGCGATCCTCGTCGGCGTGGGCCTCGGCGTCGCGCACCATCTTGTCGATCTCATCGTCGGACAAACCGGAAGACGCCTTGATCTGGATCGACTGTTCCTTGCCCGTGGCCTTGTCCTTGGCGCCCACGTGCAAAATACCGTTGGCATCAATATCGAAGGTCACCTCGATCTGCGGCACGCCGCGCGGCGCCGGCGGAATGTCTTCCAGGTTGAACTGCCCCAGGGACTTGTTCTGCGCCGCCTGCTTACGCTCGCCCTGCAGCACGTGCACGGTCACCGCGGTCTGGTTATCGTCCGCCGTGGAGAACACCTGCGACGCGTTGGTCGGGATGGTGGTGTTCTTCTCGATGATCGGCGTCATCACACCGCCCATGGTCTCGATACCCAGAGTCAGCGGGGTCACGTCCAGCAGCAGCACATCTTTCACGTCACCGCTGAGTACGGCACCCTGAATGGCGGCGCCAATGGCCACGGCTTCATCCGGGTTGACGTCCTTGCGCGCTTCCTTACCGAAGAACTCAGCCACTTTTTTCTGTACCAGCGGCATCCGGGTCTGGCCACCTACCAGGATCACGTCGGTGATGTCGGACGCTTTCACGCCGGCATCGTTGAGCGCGGTCTTGCAGGGCTCCAGGGAACGGCTCACCAGCCCTTCCACCAGGGACTCCAGTTTGGCCCGGGTCACTTTCACCACCAGGTGTTTGGGACCGGTGGAATCCGCGGTGATGTAGGGCAGATTCACTTCCGTCTGCTCGGCGGAGGACAGCTCGATCTTGGCCTTCTCGGCAGCTTCCTTGAGGCGCTGCATGGCCAGCGGGTCGCCGCCCAGATCGATGCCGGAGTCCGCCTTGAACTGATCCGCCAGGAAATTGATCAGCGCCAGGTCGAAATCCTCACCACCCAGGAAGGTATCACCATTGGTGGCCAGCACCTCGAATTGGTGCTCACCGTCCACTTCGGCGATCTCGATGATGGACAGGTCGAAGGTACCACCACCCAGGTCATACACCGCGATGGTGCGATCACCACCCTTCTTGTCCAGACCATAGGCCAGGGCCGCGGCGGTGGGCTCGTTGATGATCCGCTTCACGTCCAGACCGGCGATGCGGCCGGCGTCCTTGGTGGCCTGACGCTGAGAATCGTTGAAGTACGCGGGCACGGTGATGACGGCCTCGGTCACCGGCTCACCCAGATAGTCCTCCGCGGTCTTCTTCATTTTCTTCAGCACCTGGGCGGAAATCTGCGGGGGCGCCATTTTCTCGCCCTTCACGTCGACCCAGGCGTCGCCATTGTCGGCCTTGGTGATTTTGTAGGGCACCATCTTGATGTCCTTTTGCACCACCTCGTCTTCAAAACGGCGGCCGATCAGGCGCTTCACCGCGTACACGGTGTTTTGCGGGTTGGTCACCGCCTGCCGTTTGGCGGCCTGACCCACCAGCACCTCGTTGTCCTCGGTGTAGGCGATGATGGACGGCGTGGTGCGCGCGCCCTCGGCGTTTTCGATCACCTTGGTCTTGTCACCTTCCATCACAGCCACACAGCTGTTGGTGGTGCCAAGGTCGATACCAATAATCTTACCCATAACGTCTGTTTCTCCTTCACACGATCCGAATGCCAAAGGCCACCCGGACAGTTGAACCTCAATGAACTTGCCAGCTATATGGCGGCGCCCCGAGTCTTTTCAAGGGAGCCGGATCAACCTTCCGCCTTGCTGACCACCACCCGCGCCGGACGGATCAAGCGGCCGTTGAGCAGGTAGCCTTTCTCCAGTACGTCAATCACGGTGTTGGGCTCCGCCCCGGGGGCCGGAATCATCGTCATTGCTTCGTGACGCTCCGGATTGAAGGGCTCGCCGTGGGGATCCACCTGCTCCAGGTTGTGCCGGCCGAAGGCATCCATCAGCACCTTCAGCGTCAGCTCAAGACCCTCGCGGGCGGGCTTGAGCGCCTCATCCTCGGCATCCAGGGTGGACAGGCCACGCTCCAGACTGTCCGCCACGGACAGCAGATCACCGGCGAACTTCTCCAGGGCGAACTTATGGGCGTTCTCCACCTCGCGTTCAGCACGGCGGCGCACATTCTGGATTTCCGCCTGGGCACGCAGGTCCGCTTCGGCCAACGCTTTCTCCAGACGCTGCATCTGCTCCTGCGCCTCAGCCAGCTGCCGGGCCGCATCCGGCTCCGCGGCGGCCTCTTCGTCAGCCACCTCGGCGGCAGGTTGGGGGTTCTCCAGTTCTGAATCCTGGGTCACCGCCTCATCTTGGGGTTTCTGTTTGTCCTGATCGCTCATATCCACTCCAAAATACCCGAATGCGGGATCCATCTCGGGAAGGCGGGCAAAGATATGGGAACAGGTTGAGCGGATTCAAGGGCAAGCGAGAAAGCAGTTAACAGTTAATAGTGAAGAGCTAACAGCGCGCGCGAGGACACCTCCGAGTACCAATGCCGTGCCCGCGCCCTCCCTTTTCGCGGAGCCGGGCCGCTATTCACTGCTCATTATTCACTGTTCACTGCTTTTCACAGTTGATTCAGGGCGGCGGACAGGATGCGGGCGGTGATATCCACGGTGGGGATGACTTTTTCATAGTCCATGCGGGTGGGGCCGACCACGGCCAGCACGCCCACCGGGCCGTTTTCCAGCCGGTACGGCGCCGACACCAGCGAATATTCCTCGAACGGCTGGTAGCCGGACTCCCGGCCGATGAAGATCTGCACGCCATCGGCCTTCATGCTGCGCTCCAGCAGATGCAGGATATCGCGCTTGTGGTTGAAGGCATTGAACAGGTCGCGCAGCTTGTCGATGCTGTCGGCCTGGGCGGTATCCAGCAGATTGGACTCTCCGGACACCACGTAATCAGACTCTTCTTCCCCGGACTGCCTCAAGGCCTGACCGGCCACGTCGAGGGTGGTCCGCATCAGCGCGTCCATCTGCGCCCGGTCCGCCGCCATGGTGCTCAACAGGCCGTCACAGATGGCGTCCAGGTCACAACCACCGTAGGTGTGATTGATGTAGTTGGCGGCCTGGCGCAATTCCGTCTCATCGTACTGGCGGGCGGTATGGATGATACGGTTTTGCACTTCGGAGCGGTTCACCACCAGAATCACCAGCACGCGCTGACCGGACAGCGGCAGGAACTCCACCTGCCTCAGCGTGCTGACCTGGCGTCTTGGCGCCGCCACCAGACCGGCCATGCGGGTCAGTTCCGCCAGAGTACGGGATGCCTGGGACACCAACTCCTGCGGCGACTGATCCGGTGCCAGCAACTGGCGCAATTCATCACGCAACTGCTGGTGATCCGGGCTGCGCATGGCGCTGGACGCCAGCAGCGTATCCACATAGAGGCGATACCCACGCTCGGTGGGCACCCGGCCCGCCGAAGTGTGGGGACTGATCAACAACCCCAGATCCTCCAGTTCCGCCATGATATTGCGGATGGTCGCCGGGCTTACCGCCAGGCCGCCCCCCTGGGCCAGGGTTTTCGAGCCCACTGGCTGGCCGTCACGGATGTGACGTTCCACCAGGGCCATGAGTAACCGTTGCTTGCGTTCGTTGAGTTCCACAGCTGCCTTTCGTCACCCATTACTGCCAATCGGGATGGGCGGAGCGCCCACCCATTGCCGATTGTTGCCAGCGAAACGGTCGCCGTCCAGTGTTACTCCTCTTCACCTTGCTCTTACGCTCGCGGCCGGAATCGCCTAACATCAACGAGGCACTGGTCAGAATAACAGTTGTCCTAGCCGCGCGGCGAGTACCGCCGCGCCACCCGCTACAAACGCCCAAACCAGGAAACACGGGGGTTCCGTACATGCTCACTCACTTGAGCGTTCGCCATTTCGCCACCGTCGATCAACTCGAGCTGGAACCGGAATCCGGCCTCACCGTCATCAGCGGCGAGACCGGCGCCGGCAAATCCGTACTGATCGATGCCCTTTCCCTGACCCTGGGAGAACGGGCGGATTCCGCCGTGGTTCGGCCGGGCTGCGAACGGGCGGAAGTACTGGCCAGTTTCACCGTGGCCAACCACGCCCAGGCCAGGGCCTGGCTGGAAGAGCGGGAACTGGATAACGGCGATGACTGCCTGCTGCGCCGCACGGTCCGTGCCGACGGCCGCTCCCGGGCCTATATCAACGGCACGCCGGCCCCCCTGGCCGACGTGCGTCAGCTCGGCGAGTTGCTGATCAGCATTCACAGCCAGCATGAACACCAGGCCCTGCTGCATCGGGACACTCACCGCCAACTGCTCGACAATTTCGCCGGCGCCGGCGATCTGGCGGCTTCCGTGCGAAACGCCTGGCGCCAGTGGCAACAGGCCCGCCAGGAGCACGACCAGGCTCTCACCGGCGCCCGCGAACAGAACGAGCGCCAGGAACTGCTGCGCTTCCAACTGGACGAATTGGACGCTCTGTCTCTGGCCGAAGGCGAATTGGCGGAGCTGGATCAGGAACAACAACGCCTGGGCCACGCCGACGCCCTGATCCGCCTGTGCCAGCAATCCGTGGCGGCCCTGTACGACGGCGAGGAAGGCACCTGTAACGATCAGCTGGGCCAGATCCGCCACTGGCTGGAAGAAGCCCACGACCACGACAACGCTTTGTCGGAAGCTTTGGACACGGTGGAATCCGCCCGCCTGCAGGTGGAAGCGGCCGCCGAAGCCCTGCGTCACTATCTGGACCGCCTGGACCTGGACCCGGAGCGGCTGGCGCAAGTGGAAGAGCGCCTGGGGCAGGCCTACAGCCTGGCCCGCAAACACCGGGTGCGCCCGGAAGAACTGGTGGAGCATCACCAGCAACTGGCCCGGGAAGTGGACACCCTGGAGCACTTCGATGAGCACCTGGAGGCCCTGGCCAAAGCGGAGCAAGACGCCCAGGAACATTACATGAGCGAAGCCCGCAAGCTCAGCAAGGCCCGCAAGACCGCCGCCACCACACTCACTCGCCAGATCGCCACCCAGCTCAAGGCCCTGGGCATGAAAGCCGCCAGACTGGAAACCGTGGTGGAAGACGACAGCCCCGGCGCCGAAGGCCTGGATCTGGTGGAATTCCGTTTTTCCGCCAATCCCGGGCAGCCATTACGGCCGCTGGCCAAGGTCGCTTCCGGCGGCGAATTGTCCCGGGTCAGCCTGGCAATCCAGGTGATTTGCGCGCGCAACCTGACGGTGCCCAGCCTGGTGTTCGATGAAGTGGATGTGGGGGTCGGTGGCGGGGTGGCCGAAATCGTCGGCCGCCTGCTGCGGGAACTGGGCGAACACGCCCAGGTACTGTGCATCACCCACCAGGCGCAAGTGGCCAGCCAGGGACATCAGCACTGGCAAGTGCACAAGATTCAGGGCAAGAACACCACCCGCACCCGCATCCAGCCCCTCGCCCCGGATGCCCGGGTGGAGGAACTGGCGCGGATGCTGGGTGGCGTGGAAATCACCGACTCCACCCTGGCCCATGCCCGGGAAATGCTCGAGAAGGGTCAGGAAGTGGCCTGACAAAACCCCACCGCCCGTGCCCTGAGGCACGGGGATTGGGTCGGGGAGCGGGGCTTGCGGGCGTGGCGCCGCTATGCGGCGTCGGGCTGGCTGGCGGTGAACCGGGCCTGGGCCGATCGGTTATTTGCGCTTCGGCTTAACGTACAACACCAGGGCGTGGTCGACGATGTCGTAGCCGTGCTTGTCGGCGATCATCTTTTGACGCTTCTCGATTTCCTCATCGACGAACTCGATCACCTCACCGGTCTCGGTGCAGACCATATGATCATGGTGGCCTTCATCGGCCAGCTCGAATACGGCGGAGCCTCCCTCGAAGTTGTGGCGCAATACGATGCCCGCCTGCTCGAATTGAGTGAGCACCCGGTAGACGGTGGCCAGCCCCACATCCTCGCCGGCCTCCATCAGCGCCTTGTAGATGTCTTCCGCGCTGAGATGCCGGGAATCGGAGGATTCCAGTTGCTGAAGGATTTTCACCCTCGGCAAGGTCACCTTGAGCCCAGCCTTTCTAAGATCCTGATTATCCAATGTACTTGCTCCGTAGCCGCCTTTTGGGGATCGCCTGACTTTCAGGGAACCTTGTTCCCCCCGTTCAAGTCTGTATTATCGCCCGAACATTATGCCAAGTCGAAAACCCATGCCAAGGATCATCGCCCTTTTTGCCATATTGACCACCCTGCTGGCCGGTTGCAGCTCCCTGCGCTTCCCGGGGGTGTACCGCATCGACATTCCCCAGGGGAATGTGGTCACCGAGGATATGTTGTCCGGCCTGCGACCGGGCATGACCCCCGAGCAGGTTCGCTTCGTGCTCGGTCCGCCCACGCTGACCGACCCGTTCACCCCCAACACCTGGTATTACCTGCTGCAGTACCAGCCGGGTAACGGGGAGATGGTGGAACAACAGATCGTGGTGCATTTCGACCAGGGACACTACAGTCATTACGACGGCCAGGTCACCAGCGATCTGCGCGAGCGCACCTCCGGCCACCAGGATCAAGAATTGCTGCGGCGCGCCGAGGACCGGCGCCAGGAAGCCGCCAACTGATCCAATCTCAGCCTTGGCTGGCACGCCGGGCCCTGGCCCGGCGTGCTGATTTCGGATCCGCTTTAAGCGGCCGGTAGATTTCCACCCGTTCCCCTTCCGCCAGCCTGCGCCCCGCCGGATTCGGCTCGACCTTGCCAAACACCCCCATGCTGACCCTCACCGGATCCAGCCCATCGAAATGCTCGGCAATACCCGAAGCGGTCACGGCATCCAGCATGGAAGCGCCCTCCGGCACCTCCACCGCGATCAGCTTCTGCTTCTCCGGCAAGGCGTAAACCACTTCGACGCGAATAGTCCCAGCCATGGGCCTAACCTCCCAGGGCGCCGATCAGGGCATTGAGGAATACCGCCGCCACCGCCAGTGGCGCGACAATACGCACCACCGCCCGCCACACCATGTACAGCCCGAAGCTCTTCATCGCCAACTCCTTGCGGGCCTGCGTTTCCTTCATGACCCAGCCGGCGAAAATGGCAATCGACAGCCCCCCC
>SWCE01004090.1_pt1 | contig 61774 bp, 58 predicted proteins | sample 4690061 | NCBI WGS metagenome assembly SWCE01 (sample SAMN10267279, study PRJNA491770) | bioreactor metagenome | isolation source: DHS bioreactor inoculated with subseafloor sediment | place: Japan: off Shimokita Peninsula | collected 2012-10
TTTTTTCGATTATCGAATGGTGCATTATCTGATAAGACCCCGCGAGGTTTATTGAAAGCGATATAAAGTGCAGATTCTTGTTTCGGGATGATGGTATTATCAACTGAAATTGCGTCAATAGCCGGATCTGCCTTCATACCTAAAAAAGCAACTTTCCCATTGACTTTTACTCTACCTGCTGAAATTAATTCTTCATTTGCCCTTCGCGAGCCATAACCAGCTTTTGCCAGAATTTTTTGTAATCGTTCTTCAGTCATTGCTAATCCTTTAATAACCCGTTATTGTTTTCGGTATCTATCAAATTTTCATTAAATAATTCCGGTAATTCATTTATTGATCCCAACCCAAAGTATTGCAGAAACTCTTCAGTGATACCATATAAAATCGGACGCCCCGGTCCTTCGGTCCGGCCAATTTCCTCAATCAACCCTTTACTGAGTAAACTTTTCAACACCCCATCACTATTTACTCCTCTAATTGCGTCAATTCCAGGGCGGGTGATCGGTTGCCTGTATGCTATGATTGCCAGCGTCTCCAGGGCAGCCCGTGATAATCTGGATGTTGTTTCAATTCCCAAATATTTTTCGATTAGATCTGAGTGTTCAGGAGAAGATGTTAATTGAACCTTTCCAGAATATCTTAATAATCTGATCCCTCTTCCATGGATCAAATCCTGCTCCAAAACCTCCAGATTAGCTTCTATATCTTTGGATGAAACATCGAATGTATCTGCGAGATGAGAAATCTGTACAGGAGAACCAGAAATAAATAAAATAGCCTCTATTCCGGAAACCAGATTTGAATTTGTTTGAGAATCATTATTTTCTATCATGCTATAATTGCCTAATTGTACAAACCAAAATTATACCTGATTATCAACTCAAGTTGGGCAAACATCGCGAAATACTAAATGTCAAAATTCTTTTTATTTATTCGATTAATTTTTCTTCTGGCAGCCGTTTTTCTGCTTCAAGGTTGTACCCAAGAGTCTGAGGTTTCTTTAATTCCAGTTGAGATAAGTGTTGATAGTGAAATCATTACTACTGAAATTGAGATTGGTTCCACAATTCAAACAGTTTTGTCATTACAAGATATCGTTCTGAATCCATTAGACAAAGTTGATCCCCCTGTGTTCACGGTCATTACAGAACCCATTTCAATCGATATTACACGTGTGGAAGAGAAATTTGAATCGGAAGAGATCGTGATCCCCTTCGAACAACAATCAGTAAGGAATGAAGCCCTCCCGGAAAGACAAAACGTATTAATCCAACCAGGTGTGAATGGTTTACGTGAAATAACCTACCGCCTTTTGTATGAAAATGGACAATTGTTTTCAAGAACTGAAGTTCGCAGAGTTGAAATTGTTGAACCGAAACCTGAAATTTTGATGATTGGTGTTCAATCACCATTTACATCAGTCCCAATTAATGGAAAATTAATTTATCTATCATCCGGAAATGCCTGGATGATGGAAAACCAAACTTCAAACCGTTTACCTATCTTGACGAATGGTAAGTTAGACGGACGAATTTTGAAGATATCTCCGAATGGCAAATGGCTTCTATTTTCGCAAATTAGTTCGGATGACGAAAAAATAAATGAATTGTGGGTCATCAACATCCAAAGCGAAGATCCAGAGCCTGTTTATCTTAAAGTTGATAATGTTATCCATTTCGCTACCTGGATACCGGGTAATACCTTATCCGTGCTGGTGTCTACAGTCGAACCGAGAGATGTTGCCCCAGGGTGGCAGGCAAACAACAATTTATTGGAATTATCTTTGGGTGCAGATGGCAAATTATTGCGGACCCGCGAAATCCTCGAAAGTAATTCCGGTGGAATTTATGGATGGTGGGGCACGAGCTTCCAATACAGTCCTGATGGAAAAAAGCTGGCTTTTATTCGGCCAGATGCACTTGGAGTAATTAATTTTAAAGAGCAGGAATTAGAAATCTTCACCAGCATTATCCCATATCAGACAAAAAGTGACTGGGCATGGGTTTCGCCCATATCATGGTCATCAGATAACCGGTTTATTTATTGGGTAGATCATAAGAAAGATCTATCGCTGGAAAACCCTGAACTATCTACCGTTTTTGACTTGAATGCGTTTGATACCAAAACTAATCAATCACTTACCGCCACAGAAAATGTGGGAATGTTTGCTCATTCTTCGAGCATTCAATCTACTGAAGTAAGGGATAGTTATCGCTTAACATTTTTAGCGGCCATCTTTCCAGAAAGCAGCAATTCCAGCAGGTATCGATTGCTGGTCAGCGACCGCGATGGCTCTAATTCAAAAATCATCTTCCCATCTGAGGATATGCAGGGACTGGAGCCACAGAAAATCCATTCATCTCCCTGTAGCAATGAACAGATTTGTCAGGTCGGCTTTATTTATCAGGGGAATTTATGGATCATCGATATGAACAACGAACAAACCACTCACCAGATTACAGGTGATGGATTAATTACTCGATTAGAATGGAATTAATTACGATGAGAATATTGATTACAGGTGCTGCCGGGTTTTTAGGGTCACATTTATGTGAAAAATTACTATCTGATGGTCATTTGGTCATTGGCATGGATAACTTTCTGACAGGTGATCCACAAAACCTGGCTCACTTATCCACGAATGAGAATTTTTCTTTTATTCGCCATGACGTATCCAATTTTATTTTCGTACCAGGTAAATTAGATGCTGTTTTACATTTTGCATCGCCCGCCAGTCCAAACAAAGAGTCGCCATATGGGTATCCGAATCTTCCTATTCAAACAATGAAAGCCGGTGCTTTAGGGACGCACAATGCTCTGGGAGTTGCAAAAGCGAATGATGCCATTTTTTTACTGGCTTCCACCAGTGAAATTTATGGTGATCCAAAAGAACATCCCCAAAAAGAATCTTATTGGGGCCATGTAGATCCTACTGGCCCTCGATCCATGTATGATGAAGCCAAGCGCTTCGCGGAAGCTCTCACCATGTCTTATCATCGGTTTCATGGGATCAATACACGCATTGTTCGGATTTTTAACACCTACGGTCCCAGGATGCGACTTGATGATGGCCGTGTGATCCCGAATTTTATTCAACAGGCTCTGAAACATGAACCTCTAACAGTCTATGGTAAAGGAGCACAGACCAGAAGTTTTTGTTACGTTGATGATTTAATTGATGGGATCTATCGGTTGCTATTGTCGCCCGTACATGACCCTGTCAATATTGGCAACCCGATTGAAATGTCTGTTTTAGATCTGGCAGTCAAAATTAATGAAATTATCAATAATCCAGCTGGGATCGTTGTGAAAGATGATATGCGTCTGGGTGATGATCCAGAAAGACGAAGACCGGATATCTCCAAGGCAAAAGACCTATTGAATTGGGAACCAATTTACTCACTGACCGAGGGGTTAGCCAAAACAATACCTTACTTTCAAACTAAATTGGGTATTTAATGATTATTGCAAATCGAAAAGAACAAAAAAGATTCATAAAATTTGGTCTGGTTGGCGCATTCGGTGCAGTCATTGATTTTGGTGTCTTTAACTTCTTGATTCACTTCCTTAAGTTTATCCCAAAATATGCCAGCATAATCTCATTTATTTGTGCAGTATTCAGTAATTTTTTGTTGAACAGATACTGGACATATCCTGACTCCCGCACAAAAAGATTCCGACAGCAATTTATTCAATTTGCAGTTGTTAGCTTAGTGGGATTAGGCATACGAAGTTTATTATTCAGTCCCCTTGAAAAAATTTTCCTGTCTTTAGCTACTCAATTTATCCCTCAGCCTTTCATATTATCACCTACGGTAATTGGATATAATTTAACTCTGGCTTTTCTCATTTTATTGGTGATGTTTTGGAATTTTTTCGTAAATCGGTTTTGGACATATAACGATGTCAGTGGATGATAGCAAAGAAAAAATTGGTCACAAGCAAGAACCTGTTTCAATAGATTCTTCTGAAATCAAGTCTTTAAAACAACTGATAGATATTGTTTCCGGCAAAGATGTAACACATTACGATTTCCAACATGATTCAGGATTAGCTGAACCCTTATTTTTTCCATTTCTGGCAATCGTAGGTCAATTTGAAATGAAATTAGCGTTAATTCTGACGATTATCAATCCAAATATCGGCGGAGTACTCTTAATCGGGCCGAGAGGTACAGCCAAAACAACCTCCGTACGTGGTTTGATAGATATCCTCCCCTTTGTTGAAAACAGCACTTGTCCTTATGGGTGTTTACCCGAGGACATTGAAACAAATGGACATGATGCGATTTGTCCTGATTGCGCGCAGAAAATAGAACAAAATATACCATTATCAGATATTTCTAAAGTAAGAATTATTGAATTACCGTTAAATTCCACCCTTGACAGTGTAATTGGGATCCTGGATATGGATCACTCTATCGGTAGTGGAAAGCACCTGAAAAGGGGTATTTTATCTCTTGCAGATAAGAATATCCTTTATATTGATGAAGTAAATTTGTTGCCTGATAAAATTATCAATTCCATTCTGGATGCTTCAGCAATGGGCAAATATTCGATTCGCAAAGGGTCAGATTCAGCTACTTTTCGTTCCAGGTTTACATTAATCGGCTCTATGAATCCCGAAGAAGGGAACTTGAGACCACAAATTATGGATCGGTTTGGATTACGGGTTGTCACAAGTGGACTGGATAAAGATACGGACAGATTAGCCGCCTATAGTAGAGCCAGTCAATATCTAAACAACCCGTATGAATTCATTAAAATTTATCAGGAAGAAAATGCCTTAGCCAGACACGAAATTGAAAGAGCCAAAAAATTTGTCTGGAAAGTAAAATTAGATCCAAAAATAGCAAATATTGGAATTGAATTAATTAAAGATTTAAATATTCATTCTCTAAGAGCAGAGTTGACATTATTTGAAGCAGCAAAAGCTTTGGCAGCTTCAGAAAACCGTGAATACATCACTGAGGAAGATATCATCACAATTGCACCCATGGCACTGCGATTACGCCGCTCAGCATATATATCTGAATTTATAGAAAAAAATAATGCCGAAAACCTGGAAATCAATACAAGTTTGGGCAAACTAATAAAATGAGCACTTTAAGAATCATTGCTGGAAAAGCCAAAGGGATGCGCATTCACACAGTTCCTGGAGATAGCACCAGACCCATCACTGATCGTGCGAAAGAATCTCTGTTTAACATAATTTCCACAGACCTGATTGATACTGAATGGTTGGATTGCTACGGGGGAACAGGTAGTGTAAGCATTGAAGCATTGAGCCGCGGCGCAAAATCATCAACCATATTAGACCTGCACCCACTTGCAATCGAAACAATTAAGCGCAATCTCACACTTACAAAATTTTCTCAACAGTGTAAGGTGATTAAAACTGACACTCTCGTTTTTCTAAAAAAGATACCAAACAAATCCTACGATTATGTTTTTATCGCACCTCCTCAATACAAAGGATTGTGGCGAAAAACGATTGAATTATTGGACAACAACCCAGGTTGGATTGCTGAGGATGGATGGATTATTGTCCAAATTCACCCAATGGAATATCAATCGATAAAATTTGAGAATTTCGAAGAATTTGATCAAAGAAAATACGGCTCAACACTTTTTGTTTTTTACCAAAGACCGTTTTTGGAATAATCCACTTAATTGAATTCCATTATCAATTGACTACCCTGGTAGTAATATCTTCCGAACTGTATTTTTTGATCAGATGTGAGCACCATTGGTATTAACTCATATAAATCCTCAACCAGTGGATACGCTTTTAATTCGTCGATTTTTATCCACTCAAGAGTACCTTCTTCGCTGGATAAGGTTTCTTTCTGGTCTGTATTTCCAGTGAAGACATACATGGATATCCCTTGCTTTTCATCAACATCAATAAAGATCACCGCTCGTAATTCAAGACCAATATTTTGGATCCCCGTTTCTTCGAATAACTCCCTTTTTGCGGCGGATAATACATCTTCTCCCCGTTCAATATGACCACCAATTCCATTAAAATAGCCTGGCCAAATTTTTTTGTTGGCAGCTCCTTTTATTAATAAAATTTCATCCAAATTTGTAACAAATATAAGGGTTCTGGGAATTACGTTATACCGGTACGGAAGTATTTTTTGTTTTTGATTTTCCATTTAGATCTCATTTAAAAAATGGGCGAATTCGCCCATTTTTCTCATCAACTTAAGAACATTGGTACACCCATAAAATCTTTAATTTTGGGTTTATATAACTCAATATCATAAAAAGATGGTACATCAACTCTTTTTCGGCCTGCCAGGACCATTTCAATCGGCACCGTTGTGTATTTCCCGCCATGTAAGGCGACAAGTTTTCCGGTTTCTTTTCTTCGTAACAATTGAGACACCAGATTTCCAAATGACATCGCAACCATTCGGTCTAATGAATCTGGAGCACCCGAGCGCATCAAGTAACCGAGCTGTTGCACCATTGTGTTCTGACCAGTGATTTGTTTAATTCTTTCAGATAATAGATTCCCAATTCCACCTAATTTTTTATGTCCGTAGGCATCTTCTTCACCAGTTTCAAATACATCTCCACCTTCCATAATTGCACCTTCAGAAATGGTGAGAATGGAGTAATTAGACGTATTGGCGCGCTTATCTTCCAATAGAAAATTACACAGTTTTTCCACTGAAAAGGGTACTTCAGGTATTAGTGCCCTATCTACATAGGCGAGGTATGCACTGATTAAACTTGTTTCTCCGGAATTTCTTCCAAATAATTCCACAATCCCAATTCGTTCATGCGAACCAACGGAAGTCCTCAAGTTAGTTATAAACTCAACACTGCGTGTAATTGCAGTAGAAAATCCGATACAATAATCTGTGCCAAAAACATCATTATCCATCGTTTTTGGTATTCCAATCACAGGATAACCTTCTTTGTGTAAGCGAACAGCAAAACTTAACGTGTCATCACCACCGATTGGGACTAATGTGTCTATTCCGAGATGGCTAAGAACATCAATCGTATAATCCGTGTAATCCACATAATCATCCCACCCTTTAATCGGTTTTCCCCATTTAGATTTGGCAAGAAAACCAGGAATATCCGACTTTTTCACTTTTTGAGGGTTTGTTCTTGAAGTATGTAGAAATGTACCCCCGGTTCTATCAATGATCCGGACATCGTTATAGGTTAGTTCTTTGACATAGTATTCATGAGTAGAAGGCTCGTTTAAATCATAATGTAACAGACCAGCCCACCCTCTCCGAATTCCAAATACTTTGTACCCCATTTCCATTGCCCCTACGACAACTGCTTTGATAGCAGGATTTAGCCCTGGCACATCTCCACCACCAGTAAGAATCCCCAATGTTTTTGACATAAAAACTCCTAAAAAAATAAAATTTATTCAAATTCGGAATAAATGATCGGAATTGTTAATGAGACTCGACAACCTTGACCAACAGCACTATCAACATCGTAAAATCCACCCAGCATTTCGACACGATCACGAATTAGCTTCAACCCCACCCCGGTACCTGAGCTGACTTCATCTGAATTAAAGCCTTTTCCGTTATCAGAAACAGATATTTTGATTTGATTCTCATCTAAAGCTATTTGCGTATTTATTTGAACCTTCACTGGTTGATCCTGATTATGCCGTACAGCATTCCCCATTAATTCCTGTAAAGCCCTGAAAACCATTACCTCAAGAAAAGGCTCAAACCTGCGGTCCTGACCTGTTATTGATAAATTTACATCAACTCCATGTTGATCTTTCACAATCTCTATATACTTCTTAATCGTAGGAAACAAACCTAAATCATCTAACATCATTGGGCGCAATTCTGAAATAAAGTTTCTCACTTTTTGAAACGTAGACATGGCAGCACCTTTAAGGTTTTCCAGTTCGTTTTTGGCTTTTTCCTTGTCTATTTCAAATAATCTCGCAGCAATTTCAGTTTGAACGATGAAATTTGATAGAGCTTGAGCGGGTCCATCATGCATTTGGCGTGACAGACGCTGTCTTTCCGTTTCTTGAGAATTTACCATCATTTCAAGCGTTGAAAAGCCATCTCCGGAACTGCTCGCGCCAATATAACCTTTGTTCCCAGGTTTATTTAATAATGGCTGATCCGGGAAAAAGTCCCTGACCTGGTCAATTAGTAAGACTCGTCTTTTTAAATTCGCTTGATCATTCTGTAATTTCTCCAATTGAGAGCGCATAACCAGCATTCTTTGTTGTGAGTCGATGGCAGCATTATATATTTGTCGAATATCAGACCTGGGAATAGTATCAAATTGATTTTGAATTTGCTGCAACTGGGTATTCGCGGCAGTATTTCTTTGGATCAGCTTGGATAATTCTGCTTGACTTTGATCAAGCATCATATCAATTTCTTTAAGTGTCTTTTGCGCCTGTTCGTATTCATTATCTAATTCCGCTAAGAATTCATTTACACTCGTATTGTTGTCAGCCATTGTTTGACTCCTCATTTCCGCAAGAAAGCCATTTTCTCTCTTCAAATCGATTGATATTTTAGCATACTGTAACAATAAAATCCAAAATTTATTGTTCCCAAATGTAAATTGTCATATTCTCTCCTCCAGCTTGAGGAGAGAATTTCCCATTCGTAGAAAATATCTCTATTTTTGATTGATCAAGTTCTGTATACCATCCCGGGAATACTACCAGATAATTTACACCGTTTAAATCCATATAATTAGACAACTGTTCCTCGTCACGAATAAATGGAATTACTTCTGGTGAGATTAATCCAGCCAGATCAACGATTTGCCGATTTGCATAGAAACCAAGCGCACCAATATCGTGTGCAGCGATTACTGATGATGCAGGTAAATTTTCATGGATCCATTTAGCCGTATCCACCATTTCAGTTTGAATGATCGCCACATCTTCAGCCAAAGCTCTACCCCCTAATACAAAAAAAATAAATAATATAACGGTAACGGCTACTTTGTAACCAAATATAAGCAGCTTTTTTTCCTTTAATGCGCCTTGTAAAAAAAAATAAGTTCCAACAGCGGATAACAATAAAAAGATAGGAATTGTTGGTATTACATACCTGCCATGTTGATAAGTAACCGGCAAACGAATGGCATAAATCAACAAATAACCAAAAAACCAAAAATAAGCTGAAAGAATCTCCCAATACTTTTTTGAAATTGAAACGTAAAAATAATAAAGGAATCCGGGAAGTAATAAAATACCTGCTCCGGTGAGGGAAACCAAAAACATATCCAAAATTCTTGAAATTAATGGTTTTGAATAGAGAACTTGATATTCAGCTTGTTTGGCAAAGAATGTATTCGGTAGGAATTCGCCTGCTATTTGGTAGTTGAAAAGAGCATAAAGGAACACAATCGAAATTACTACCATCAAACCGAAGATACCATTTTTGAAGGCAGAGGTTACCTTTCTCCTTACATAAATAAAGTTAAGCATTAAATAAGGACCGATCAGCGTAACACCATCCGGCCTGATAAATATCACTAGGCCAAGTAAAAGCCAACAAACCCATAAATAATCCAATTTACGTGTGATTAAATAATAGAAAATTATCAGGATGACAAATATATAAAGTATCGTTTCCATCCCAGAATTCACAGACCAAACTAAATGCCACTCTAATATAAATAGAAAACCTGCCCAGGGGATATTGGGCGAATACTTCGTAATTTTTTCAAATAATTTTTGAAAAAGAACCGTTGAACTGATAAAAATAATTCCAGAAAGAGCAAATGTCCAATAATAAAAAAAGTTTGCCTTAAAGATAAAACCTGGTATCAGAAAAAAAGTCCATAAGGGGGATGTTGAGCCCGCGGATGGAATTCCAGGTACAAAATACCATCCTCCATACTCAATAAGATTCCTTGCATACGTCTGATGGATCCATGAATCGTCTAAAGGAAAACCAATTTGGTAATAGTATTTGGAAATCAAAAGATAAACGAATTGTACGAATATTCCAACCATTATTAATTGAATGTTTTTATTAACAATAAAGGATTTATTCTTAATTTTTATGTGCATAAATTCTAATTCCGGCCGGCAATTCCTGGATTTTGTCAAAATATTCATTTATTAACAAAATGTGCTCCTGATTGAATTTATCAGGTAAATTATTATCTAAAACAATATAGCGAACTTCAAACTTATTAATTACCTCCAGGAATTGATCTACTTCTGAATTTGGAATAACGATCCCCCATCGATCAGTATAATAATAATAACCAAGCGGATTGTTGATCATCACGATCTCTTTTTTATCATTTGAGGTTCGTGCAATTTCTTCTTCAACCATTTGGTATCGTTGGTAGTCCTGACTCCACTTTATTTCCTGAAAAGAATCTCCGATCACATCGTTATTGTAGACGATCAACGTAAACACCACTACGATGGCAAGAAAAGCACTTCCAAACATTTTTTGGCTTCTATGTAATTGCCAATTCCTTTTTCTAATCCCCCAATTAATAAACATTAGAAGTCCATCAGCCATGAGGACCCAGATTAAGATTTGAATGGCAGCTGCTGAATGCAAAAACCCACCTCTTGAGCCGGCTAATGGGAATATTACGGTCATAAAAATAAAAATAAGGCTATAATATATTATGCCTATGCGCAGTATCATATTTGGATTATTCTTTTTTAATCCTAAAATAAATAATGGAAGACCAAATACCATCATTTGAACACCTAATAATGTGCCCAAATTCATTTTGAGAGCCTCGGATATTTGCTGTGGACGCAATGAAATACTATTTTTTAACCAATAATGAAGATTTAATTCGGATGCAGGATAAATAAAAGTGTCATCATATGTGGCGATCCACATGGCTTTTGAGGATGCAGGAGAAAAAATCGTTTGATAAAAATGGAAATTGGTCACAAACCAGAAGCTCATAACCAAAAGATAAGAACCAATAAAAATTGAGATGTCTCTAAAAAATATTAACTTATCATAATTGTGTTTTTTGGATCGATCATAGATTAGCAAAATAATTCCAAGAATTAAAAAAATGATCCCATCCACTCTTGTGAGATGTAAAAACCCTGAAATCAAACCTAAACCAATAATTTCTCTGGCCTTATTCTCTTCTTTGTTGTCATTTGATAGCAGATTTCCAAAAAAATAGAAATAGAGAGCGCCTAAAAACATATAAATCAAAACAGTCTCTGGAATGGTCAGAAATTTGAGATAATATCCACTGAATATTGCCAAAGTACCAGCAAGGAAACTCGAGAACCGATTGAAACAGATTTTGTAAGACAACCAATAAGTGAAAGGTGCTAATCCAGCAGATAAAAGTACCAGGAGAATTCTGCTTCCCAAAAAGCTGGCTCCGAAAATACACATGGACAAAGCAGATAAAAGTGATGAAAATGGCATCCAATAGGAAAAAATGGGAGTGGGTAAACCACTGGGATGATCAAGATAATTCCAAAGGACAGGGATGCTGATTTCTCCACGCAGTATCTGACGACTCCCCAAATAATAAAATTCTGAATCCATGTAACCCGGATCCGTTTGAAATATTAAAGTGCTCGAAAAAATAATCAAAGCCAACAGATATAACAGTAAAAGATCAGCCTTTCTCACCTTTTACCACCAAATTCGAGCACAACGATATCACCTACGGTGCGTTCTTGAACATTGCTGTAAGTTTCTTGCAATGTCTCTAAAACAGGATGAGGTGAATTATTCTCCGCATATTCATCCAGGGTTTTTTGAAAAACAACAAAAATTAAGCTATCCTGATACAGAAATTGATCAATATTCTCACTAGCCAGATATCCCATAGCTAATTGAGATGGATGGGCAAGCGTATCATTAGGCGATCCTTTTTCATCTTGTAGATAATATGTATTTTTTCTTTCACCATAAAAATTAGTAGGGAAAAATGATAATTTATTATCATGAATAATGTACTCTTGTGGAGCGTAATTTTCCAAAACTTTATGTAGCTCGTAAAATGAGGATCTTGGGAAAGATTCAAATTGATAAAAATATGCTAAGGAAAAGACGCTCAGAAAAATAAAAAGTGCCAGGTTGATTTTTCCTATGAAGGTATTTATATTTTTTTCAATAAACACGGAGAACAACACAAAAAACCATACCGCACTCAGCAAAAAAATTCTAGGAACAAATACTGGCTTTATCAAATATGACAAAATAAACAAAATTAAAGCTGGCATTATTATTAAAAAAGAGGTAATGATAATTTTCGTCGATTTATTTTTGACAATAAAAACGATGAGTAAGACCATACTTTGGGCAATAATAATCAAAGCGATCCCCATAAATATCATCGGCATCGGTAAAAAAGAAAAAAGAGTTAATAATGCCTGGAATAAATCTATGATGCCAGGCGGTTCTGTCCAGAAAGCCTGTTGAATCTTTTCTAATTGTTGTGGCAAATAATAAAACCAGGGGATTGAAAAAATAAGAATAATAAATTGAACGGTGAAAAGTGATTTGATTACGTGTTTTTTTCGATGAAAAAGAAGAATGACATTGATGGACACCAACCCGATAATTCCCAAATTATGGGAGTACATCGCCATTAGACCAAACACAACCGCCACGATGATCCATACAAACCTCTGTTTCTCAGAGCTGCGAAAAATCTTTAAGAACGCATAATAATACCCGACTTGACCGAGCAACAGGAGTGCATACATTCTTAATTCCTGGGAATGATAGATTTGATACGGAGAAATCAAAAAAAGCAAAATCGCAATAGTTGCACTTTTCGAATTAAATAATTCCTTTGTTATTAAATAAATGAGAAAAGCAGTCATTAAGTTAATGACTACGTTGAATAACCTTAAAAACCAAAGTGATGTACTGATTTTCATCCAGAAATGGAGCATGAAATAATACAACGGCGGCATCGTGTCAGCCGCAGTTCCAATTACAATGTTTGATAATGAACTTTTAGATAAAAAATAGCTAAAAGCATCGTCGTAGGCAATTTCTCTTGAGCCAATGAATAGAACTCTTAAGATAATTCCGACCGTAAATATAAAAATTAAAATAACACTGCGAGTATTGATTTTCATGAATTGATGATATCTGTTACAGGATTCTTTACCCACCATCTTACCCAATATAAACCAAGGAGCAGGAATAGCGGAACTGGAAAAAACATAATTGGATTCTGAAGGGGCTGATATCCAAAATCAATAGTTCGGAGAAAAATGATCCAGGGGATGAAAAAGAGAATAGCTAAATAGATTAACATAATCCACTGCCCCGTATTTTTCCACCTGTCTTCGATTAACTTGAAGATCACGATGATAGCTGGGAACATGATAAGGAAATTTCCTGGATCAGTTTGGATATTCATCCATTGTCCCAACACCAAAGACAATGAAGAAATCCAGATAAATTTTATTTCTTTCGAATTTTTACCAAAAAACCATTCAATTAATAGTAAGAATCCACTGATAACAGAAAGAATAATTCCCAGTTGTCTCCCAATTCCAGGTAAGATCTCTGCTAAGGCAGTGGCAGGTGTCCCTGGTGGGTTATAACCCGGATATCGAAGGACTTCTCCGATAAATTCCATCGGCCACGTAGGTAAAATAAATAAACCCAAAATAATGAATGCTGTTAATGATCCTAAGAACCAGAAAACTACCCGAAATCTTCGATTAAGAATTGACCATAACACCAAAAAAAGAATAAAAAACAATACAACTTGAGGTTTAATTGTAAGAAAGGCCAAACAGATTCCTGCCAATTCATCCTGGTGATGAATAATAGCGTAAATGCACAATATTACTAAAAACAGGATAACGACAACCGCATTTCCGTTGATTATGGAACGCAAACCATGGTACCAAAATAAACTAAAAACGATCACTAAAAATAATATTAAAAATTTTGGTTTCCAGTTAACCAACCTGACCATCATGATGGTTGAAATGATGACCAAAAACTCTAATAAAGTCATCCATAAAGCCCTGGCCATTGCAAAATCCTCAATTAGTGAAAAGGGTAGAAATAAAAATATAGAATAAAAGGGGTATGCAACCCTTAATTCATGTTCCCCGGCACGTGCTGGTCGCCCATAAACGAGATCCTGGATGCGTAGAGCAACCGTTTCCGAATAAGGGCTGATACCTTCTTTCACGAAAGATTGTGTTCCGACCCAGTGCACAAGAAAATCATTGCCACCTGGGTTTTTCGTTGTGTATTGAATATTGCCAAAAATAAACAATCCTACTATGATCAATAGTATCAAAACTTGAAATATTTCTTTGATGGTTCTTTGCTGTTTGCGATTCATATGCATTCCGGATAGATAGTATTCTTTATTATAAAAGAAAAAAATGAATATCACATTTTCAATCATCCAGATAAATTGTTTACTAGATCAATATGAATTAAATTTTGAAAAGGTAAGGCGTTTTTTACACCAATTACCTGATGCCGATAAGCATCTGGTTGTTTTACCGGAACTCTGGAGCAGTGGGTTTACAGAAAATGTGGGGCAGGCCCATTCTTTAAACCAGGAAATTCTTAATCAATTACATTTGATTGCGAAAGATAAGAATTTATTGATTGCAGGCAGCTACATTATCAAACAGAATAACAATTATTATAACCAATTGATTATTATTGGCCCTGATAATCAAGTTGCCACTTACAATAAAATCAATCTTTTTCCCCAATTGAATGAGTATACAAATTTTAAACCAGGTTCGGAATTGTCAATTCTCAAAATTTGGAACGTAAAAATAGGGATGGCGGTTTGTTACGATTTGAGGTTCCCGGAGATTTTCAGGCATTATGCCTCGCAAAAAGTTGAAATCTGTATCTTGCCGGCACAATGGCCGCGCAAAAGAATTAACCATTTCAATGCTCTTCTGCTTGCCCGGGCGATAGAGAGTCAAATGATCATAGCTTCCTCAAACGTATGTGGGAATATTAACAAAACAATAATGGGAGGAGATAGTTCGATTATCGATCATATGGGAATCGTCCAAGCCCATTTAGAGGATCTGGAATCCTTTTCTTCAATACAAATCAACATGGAAGACCTTTACCACTGGCGAAAGGATTTCCCGGTGCTAGAACAATCAAATCTCCCTCAGGATGCCCCCATAACCTATTTTGATTTTGAAAAATAAATGATTTTTCGATTATTCCCCAAGTCCAAACAATTCATTACCGGGGTTTGTGAGAATGATAGATTGGTCATCTGAGAACAATACTTTCCAGCTATTCTCTTCTAAGATGCCGATGATTGGCCTTTCATTTTCCAGAAAAACACAATTAATTCCATAATAGGCAAATTTCTCTTCCCAGTTGTCTCCCCCGTTTACCATTTCAATCCAATCCTGGATGATCTTTTCCCCAAATAAATCTGTTCTACCATCAATAAATATTTTCAAATCCGGATTTTTCCAGGAAAGGTATCCACCCCATGTGTATGAATTAAGGCATTGGGCTTCCGACAAATCGTATTTTTCCAGTGTGAGCATCGCAGATTTCGGAAAATTTGCGCTTTCATAAGCATCATAAATAATCGGAGATCCCAAATACACAATTTTTCCCAATAACAAAAACAGCAGTAAACCTACAAAAAAAAGATTGATGAATTTTGAAACTTTCGTGTTGGACTCCTGGTTAAACTTCATTAATTTTTCAAAAAGTCCGCTTTCTGAAAGAACCTTCTTTATGTAAATTTCATAAAATCGTTGTAATTCATTGCTAAGAATTGGGATTGAAAATACCGCAAAATACACATAGTTTCTTCTCGAAAGAAAGCCTAAACCACCCAGAAGAACAAGTGGTACGATCGTTGCAAAAGAATAGTCAGATTTGTTCGCCATAAAGAAAAATGCCAATAGTAGCCATATCCATAAAAAAGGTTGTTGGTAGAGTTCGTGAAAGTTAGGGGAAGCCCACTCTGGTATCAGGTTTTGGAGAGAAGGAATAGACAGAGTATTAAATTGAACCTGCCATATACCAATTCCGTTCGGATTAATCATCACGATCAAAACACACACTACGATTAATAGAAACCAACGAATGAGTATCTTATTTCGTTCAGGATTTGATTTATCGTTTCCTATGAAGAAATCTAAAATTTTTCCGATCAATATTGAAACCAACAATATTACACCAATCGTGAAACCTGCATGCAGATTGCCCCAGACCAGGAACAGGATTGGGATCAGGTAAGTTGGAATTTTTTTTTCGAAAACAGAGTATTCATATAGTAAGTAGGTCAAAATTGCGAAAAACAATAAAGTCAATAACTGAGGTCTTGGTGACCAGACAACTGCAGTAGCTAATACACACAGCAAAACGGTAAAACCATTAATAATTGGATTTGATTTCAACCGAATAAACACAAAGAAAATAGTTAGTGTTCCGAAAATTGCTACGCTAATCATTACGCCAATATTGCCAAGATAATTTTGAATCAAAAAATAAATAATTTGAGAAAGCCAACTATGATTGACCCAGTTTGAACCTGATACCGAAAATGTGGTCAGGTCTTGCATAACCGGTGATCCATTTGCTATACTCAGCTGCCCGGCTCGCAAATGCCACCAGAAATCTGTATCCAGTGGTACTCTGATAGCCGTAAAAATAATCAGAATAAAAATGACGATATTAAAAAAAAGTTTCTTTTGTCTATCTTTTTCTATTTCATTTGAATTCATCAACGATTCCCAACTCTTCAGGGGTTATTTTTTTTGAAAGATGGTAGAAGATATGATAATCATTTATTTGTTTTTCGCGATAGGATACATCATTTTCTAAAAAAGAACGGACCAGTAAATCATCCAGCGCAGGATTATTAGAAGTGATATAAAAATAATTCTCTCCATCTTTTATTAATTCATTATATTTCGTTATTCGATTATCGCGCCCCGTATACCTTAAATCAGGATGATAGGGTAATTTCGGAACGGACAATATTTTTTCATCGCTGATAAAGGCCAAAGGATAGGATATCCAATAATTCGAAAAACCATAGTGTTCGTCTTCACTCATTAAAAATTTTTTCAGTTCCAGTATATTCGAATGGTCAACTTGCGCTGGTGCATAAAATTGAGTTGTGATATAGGGCTTTTGTAATCCTGATCTAACAGAACCAAAAACATGAAAAAAAATAGTTAAGACTGCCAGCACAGATACTAGCTTATTATTCAATTTTATGCATGCATAACCTGCAAACACACTCAAAGGAATAACAATTGGTAGAAAATATCGGCCCGAAGGGTCAATACCGAATGAGGTAAAAACAAATCCTCCCGTAACAAAAATCAATATTCCAGCCAATGGAAGGAAAATTGAAAATTCTTTTACTGGTTTTTTATCCTTTTTTATTATTAAATAAAATATCAATACCCAAAAAATGATCACAAATGGAATGAAAAATATTCCTATTAAATTTACTCCCCAAGGTGGCCGTAAACCCAGAATCACTGTGGGTCCAAATAAAAATAGAGAAACAATATGGGTAAATATTTTTTGAATATAAGAGTTGCTTTCAATTGCAACTGCACTTCCACCAATTTCTGTGAGGACTGAAAATCCGTTGGTAAAAATGAGTGAATACCAAAATGGAGCAGAACCTAGAATAAAAAATATTGATGTAACCAGTAGATTCCCAAAAATTGTTTTCTTGCTAGCACTTTGTTGTATTAATTTCCAGAGCACAAAAAGAACAGCTGGCAGGATCATTGTCAGACTGATAGGATTTACATATAATCCAATACCTGCAATAAAACCCAATAAACCCAGATACACTTGATGCATCTTGTAACGGTCTTTTGATTCTTTTTCAAAAATAGCTGCGATATAAAAACTAAATGCACCGAGCAAAAGTGCTTCTCCATATCCACCTAGTGAAACGGTTGTGTAAAGAACTACGTTAACTGCCGGGAAAACAAGAAATAATGAACTGAGGAAAGCAATCTTCTTGCTGCGAAATGACAATTCGACAAATAAATAGAAAAAAATAATCATCATTCCATAAAGTAAAATCTGGATAAGTCGTATCACCCAAATCTCAACTCCAAATATCAAAAAACCCAGGGCTACCAGGTATGCATCCAGGCTGCCCATATAAGATTGGCCATAGAAATAAAGAAAATTTTCACCATCCAGAATATGTTTTGCCATTAAACCAACAATAGCTTCATCAGAATTAAACGGAAAAGCGTCGATTGACAACAAAATTAACCGGAAAATAAAATGAAAAATCAGTAAAATAACAATAGAAAATAATTTATTATTGAGAATTTTTTGAATCATGTTAAAAAGGCTGTTAAGAAATAAAAAATTTTTATATTTGCTCTTAGGTTTTTTTGCTATTCTTTGGGTATTTTTTTATTTTAATAATGTAATGTCAGTCCCATTCCATCCCGATGAAAGCACCCAGATCTATATGAGTAAGGATGTCGAACTTATTATCTATCATACATCAGAATTATTTTATCAAGAGCTGCCACATAACCCAATGGAGCAGAATTACCGGCTTCTGGATGCGCCTTTGACGAAGTATTTTATTGGCATCTTTCGAAAAGTATTTAATCAGCAACAACTCTCATCTGATTGGGATTGGACAAAACCATGGAGTGAAAATCAAAGTGCTTTTCCATCCAGGACGTTATTACTTACATCCAGGTTGAGCACAGCTATTTTCTTCCCTTTTTCTGTCATCTTTTTTGGGCTCATCATGAAAGATGTTTTTAAAAATAATATTTTTTTACTAATTGTATCAATTTCAATGTTTGCATTCAATTCTCTTTTATTGCTTCATACCCGCCGGGCAATGGCAGAATCTGTTATGATCTTCTTCTTGCTTGTTTGCATATATGCTTTAGCAAAAATTCCAAAAAAGTGGATCTTTCTGGTTGCATTCCCCATGGCATTTGCAATGAATGCAAAACAAAGCCTAATTTTCTTAATTCCGATTGCGGTTCTCATCATCATTTATTATTTTAGAAAACAATGGAAAATATTGGGTATGCAAGTTTTCTTTTTCTTAGTCTTATTGGCAAGTATATTTTTTGTGTTAAATCCAATCATGTGGGAAGACCCTATCAAAGTTTCTCTACAAATGTTGGATCGCAGGAGTGAACTATCCAAAAAACAGGTTACAGCGATAGAATCTGTCACACCTGAGTATATTACAGACTCATTACCACAAAAATTTACTGCATTGGTCGCACAAACTTTCATTTTACAGCCAACCCCACAGGAAATTAGCAATTATCAAAATGAAATCAATCAATCGGTTCTGGAATATTTCAATAATCCTCTTCACAGAGGTTTAATCAGAAATTTAACCGTTGGTGCTCTTTATTTTCTTTTATTTTTGTTCGGTTTCTATAAATCATTCTCCTTCCTTAACGGGAAATATAAATTAATCCTTGGAGGTGGTTTTTTATTTTTTTGTATTGAAATTTTATTTTTACTTGCAATTCCGTTCCAAAGATATTATTTACCTGCGATTCCTTACATCATTATTTTTTCGATGATTGGTCTTGCGAAAATCGCAGAGATTTTTAAAAATTCATCGTTGTACCCTCCGTTCAGAACCGGGATATCAAAAATATTAATCGGGTTATGCAATTCCCTCCGGTGATTGAAATAATCCAGTATTCATACTATCTGAGTACCAACCTCGAATTCCCTCTCAGGTATGAATTTCGAAAATTTAAATTCTATTTAACCAATTAATTCATCTATTTGTAAATGAGCCAGTGGGAAGTCACTTGGTTTGAATTCAATTAACTATATTATGACTATAATAAAAGTATCAAACATTGGAGGTAGTTATGGACAAATTTATTGTTGAGGGTGGTCATTCATTAAAAGGGGACTTTACCCCCTCAGGGAATAAGAATGCAGCATTACCTTTATTGGCAGCGACATTGTTAACCAGTGAACCAATCGTATTACATAATATGCCAAATATTCTGGATGTGTTGGCAATGAAAAACCTGATGGAAAGTTTAGGCGTTACCATTGAGATCAGGAATATCAATTCATGGCATATTCAAGCGAAAGACATTTCATTTAAGAACCTGGATCCGGATTTGTGCCGGAGAATTCGGGCGTCAATTTTATTGGCTGGACCCATGGTTGCACGAACCGGAAATTTAATTCTTCCCCCACCTGGTGGTGATGTAATTGGAAGACGGCGATTAGATACTCATATTTTAGCTTTGAAAAAATTGGGGGTCGAAGTAACTTATGATCGTTCATTCCACTTTTATGCGAACTCTCTTTCTGGTGCGGACATCCTTCTTGATGAAGCCAGTGTAACTGCAACAGAAAACGCGATCATGGCTTGCGTAAAAGCCAAGGGTCAATCAACTATACGCAATGCTGCATCCGAGCCTCATATTCAGGAATTATGCCATTTTCTAAATAGAATGGGGGCGCACATCGAAAACATTGGTTCCAACACACTCCACATTCAAGGGGTCGATGAATTACATGGCTGCGAATTTACGGTGGGACCCGATTATTTAGAGGTTGTTTCTTATATTGGTGCTGCTGCGGTAACGAAAGGCGAAATTACCATTCATAACGCTGGAAACCAATATCTGGACATGATACGGCTGGTATTTCAACGAATAGGTGTCGTATGGGAAACGAAAGGGAATGATTTGTTCGTTCCAAAAGATCAACCACTCATCATAGAGCCAGACCTTGGAAATGCAATACCGGAAATCAGTGTGATGCCATGGCCATCTTTTCCAACTGATCTGATGAGCATCGCGATTGTAGTTGCGAGTCAATCTCAAGGGTCAATGTTATTTCATGATTGGATGTATCCCAGCCGAATGTACTTCACGGATAAATTGGTAGGTATGGGTGCACAAATCGTATTATGTGATCCACATCGTTGTATTGTTCAGGGTCCAGCCCAATTATTTGGTGAGAATCTTGAAAGTCCCGATATCCGCGCTGGAATGGCATTGGTATTGGCAGCGCTGTCAGCCAAGGGTGTCTCTGTGCTGCGAAATATTCGTCAAATTGATAGAGGATACGAAGCAGTAGAAAAGAAACTTTCTCAATTGGGTGCTCATATCACAAGAGAATCATAAATTCTCACTTAACAACTTTTTATTTTAATTAAAAATCCTCTTTAACACTTAAAGAGGATTTTTGTCGTCATTAAAAAAATATCTACTAATTTTCTGAAATTACTTCCAAAAATTGTTCAAGCACATCTCTTAACATCGCTTCTGGCAAAGCACCCACCTGTCGATGAGCAATTTTTCCACCACTGACAAATAACATGGTGGGAATTCCCTGAACACCAAATTTTGTAGCCCAATCAGGATTCTCATCAGTGTTAACTTTGGTTACCAGTAATTTTCCTTCGTATTCTTTCGCAAATTTATCCAGAATAGGAGCAACCATCCGGCAGGGGCCACACCATGGTGCCCAAAAATCCACGATTACCGGCATTTCTGATTGTAAAACAACTTTTTCAAAAGAAGCATCAGTTACATGTATAGGCTCTGAAATCATTTTCTCTCCTTAATCTTTATTATATTTTATACTCCCGGAGAGTATATCATATTTAGTATCTCAATTTAAATTTTTTATAAATTTCTTATAATCGCTTGTAATCAATAAAACGGTAACCGACTCCCCTCTCAGTTAAAATGTAGATTGGGTTCGAGGGGTCCTTTTCAATTTTTTGACGTAAATAATTAATATACAGGCGAACATAATGAGGTTCATCTCTATATTCATAACCCCAGACACGGGAAAGAATTTGATCGTACGTCAAGACCCATCCAGCATTCTTTACTAGATGATATAGTAATCTGTATTCAGTTGGCCTCAATTTAACCAACTCACCATCCAACCAGATCTCTCTCCTTGAAAAGTCAATTTTAAGATGTTCATCAACTTCAATAACATCTCCTGAATCAGTTGAGTTTGATTCTGTTCGTCTCAAAACAGCACGCACACGACTTACCAATTCCCTGGGGCTGAAAGGTTTTGTAACATAATCATCTGCACCCAATTCCAAACCACGCACACGATCATCTTCTTCGCCCTTGGCTGTTAGCATGATAACCGGTACGTTGCTGATCTCTCGTAGCATGCTCAATACCTCAAAACCATCTATATCTGGCATCATCACATCCAATAGAACAAGATCTGGTAAGGCGTCCCGATATTGCTGAAGTGCTTGCATGCCGCGATATGCTTCCACTACCTGAAAACCATCGTGCTCCAAATTGAGACGAATAAAGCGAGCCATCCGTTCTTCGTCGTCTACAACCAAAATCGTTTTATTTTTTAAAGAATCTTCCATACTTACTCTCTTACAAAGGTAATGATTTCATCTTCTTCAATATCCTGGATGATTTCCACGAATGTAACGCGAGTAAAAGGCCAGATTACAAGATTCACATTTTGTTCCAGGTAATGCACATCTTTACCATCTTTCCTTCGAGGATGTTTAAGCATAATTGTCTGATCTGACGGTTTTGGCAATTCCTCAATTTCACCCATTACAGGATCTTCATTATTGATGTGAACGATTACAGTGATCATTTTTAAACCTTATTTAATTAAAATCTGAATTCTTAATTTTCCAAGAGCAATTTGATCATTGTGATTAACGGGATAATCGACGTGCGGAACAATCTTCTGACCATTTACTCTGGTTCCATTGGAAGAACCTAAATCCATTATAGCAACCCGGGTTTTATTAATTTTTAAGGCAGCATGTAAACGTGATACACCTTGGGCATATGCATCAAATGGAGAAAGGTCAACATCTGGCAATATCGGCTGTCCCTCAGCTACCCGACCTAAAGTAAACTCTGATCTTCCCGCTAGTTGTAAAGTTTGTTTGCCTTCGATCAGGTAAAGTGCCAAATCAGAGGATAACGCTTGTTTATTAAAAGGTTCATCTTCCGGAGTGCTTGAATCCTCCAAATCCTCGATGGTTGGTTCGTCAAAACTACCTGTATTTGTTTTTTTTATGGATTGAGTGGTCAGATAATCTAATGAGATCAGTCTTGCTCCACATTCGCTGCAAAAGAGAGCTCCCGGTAATTCTTTATGGTGACAATTTGGACATACAATCATGGTTCCTCCCGCGAAGGTTCTGGTAACATTAATAAGGATCTGGTTCCGTATTTGATTTTTTTCTTGCCTAATTCTGAGATTGGGTTATTATTTTCCAAATTTTCAATTTCCTGCATAACTGTTTTTGCTAAATCCCGATTTCCTTTACCAATTAAATTGGTTGCTAAATTTTGTAAACGTCTGGTCGCATTATTGTAATTGCCTGCTTTTACATCCTCATGCGCTTTTTCCTGTAGCCGATAAAGAGAAAGACTTGACAAGGATTTAATTAAAATTGGTGGAATTTTTTCTTCCTCAATTTTATGTGAAACAGGTCTTCGAAAATCGTAAAAATATCTTTTCATATTAATTATATTCGAAGGGATATCTATTTTAATACTGCCAGAAGATAATCTAATTTCATCCATATTCATGGGTAATTCTTCAATTACCAACTCAAATACTACTCTTACATGTTTACCGGTATACAAACTTCCTAAATGAATTTCTGATCCACTTTCCAGTCGAGACAAATCCGGACTCACCCGAAAAGCATAATTTATTTTCACTTTTGGATGCAAGTTAAATGAAATTTTTACTGCTTTCGAAAATAGAATTCCAAAATTATGAATTTTATTCTTTAATAAAGTATACAGTTCATTGGATGAAGATACAAATTGAGTTTCCCCGCCAGAAATTTTTGATAAGTTATCCAGAAAATCATCATTCCAATCTTTTCCAACCCCAACAGCTTGAAAAATAATCCCTTCTTCACTTGTTTCGCGAACGATTTTTATACATTCTTCTTCATCACCATATGTGTGCCCGTCAGTAATCAAATACAATAACTTAGCACCATAATTATCCAAATTTCTGAGAACCGAAAAGCCTTCGTTTAAACCCTTGAGAATTTCAGTGGAACCTGAAGCGAAAATGGAATAAATTTTTCCGATCTCATTACCAATATCTTTAACTTTTACGGGCGGAAGTAATATTTCAGCGCGATCACTGAAGGTAACGATCGAAATGATATCTTCATCCTTCAATTCCCGGATTAAATTAACAATCTCCTTCTTTAATTTATCCATGATAGAACCTTGCATGGAGGTAGATTTATCCAGTACCAGGCATAGATTAATCGCAGGCAGATCTTTTTCTTCAACTTTTTGGGTGGAAAATATATCTAATAGCAGGTAAAAGGCTTGTGGTCCGTTAAGTTTTGGTATTACAGAGCGACTGTAATAAGCATTAATTTGAATGTCCTTATCGTGTTTATGAAGATCACCTAATTGGCCATTATATTCCTGTCTTTTTTCTTCATTTTTTAATGTTTCATACGCGTTTTGTATTTGAATGAAACGTTCTTTTAAATCAATTGTTGTTTGAATATCGGGATGGTATTTTTTGGCTGAATCAAAATAGGCTTTTCTAATTTCATCCTGGGTTGCATCAAAAGGGACACCTAAAAGATTATAATAATTCATAAACTTACATGATCTTTATCAAAATAACACTTATGTTATCGGGCCCCCCGGCTTTATTAGCAGCATCTACTAATTTCGTACACGCCAGCGAGGGATTTTCAGAGCCAGTAGCCAAACGAAATAATTCATCATCATTTACCGAACCCCACAACCCATCACTACAAATGAGAATATACCCCGGCTTTGGGATCGTTAAATTCATCAAATCAGGTCTGAAAGGTTCAGATTGACCCAGAGCTCTATACAACACATTTTTATTTGGATGATTTTTGGCTTCACCTTCCGATATTTGACCCAGGTCAACTAATCTTTGCACCAAGGAATGATCATTCGTTTTTGCTTCGATTCTCCCATCCGGATAAATAAAATACATCCGGCTATCGCCAACATGTCCGATTGTGATTTGATCTCCCAAAATCAATCCAGCAGTGATTGTGGTTCCGCCACCAGGAGCTTTATGCATCACTGCATCCTGAGCATGTTTGATTCCGTTCTCAATAATCTCCTGGATACCTTCGTTAGGCGGGGTGGCGGAATTTGGATTAAAAAGGGGGGAATAAAGTTTTTGAACCACATAATCCCCAAGCGTTTTTGAAGCAACACTACTCGCTACTTCACCATATTCATGTCCGCCCATTCCATCTGCAACAATGAAAATACCAAAAGACGCATCCTTACTGGAATTTGCAAAATTTGAGTTGAAATAAAATAAAGCATCCTCATTATGGTCTCTTTGCCGACCAACCGATTGTCCAACACCTACAAGAAGTTGAGAAGGAGTAACAATTGGTTCTTCCCTGGTAACATACTGTAATTGTTCATCCGATAACGGTGCAGTCTCAACATGAACATTACCAATTTTGTTTTTTTTGTTACCAAATATTTTTTCTAAAAAGCCTACCATTACATCCTCCCAAATTTTCGGGCTTAAGCATATAACGCATAAATCATATGATCACTCGATCCTATGTATAAAATCTCGTTGATGATAACAGGAGACCCAGTAATAAGGTCATCCGTTTTGAATTTCCATCTTTCTTGCCCGTTCTTCATGTCAAGGCAATACAACGTGCCATCTGCGGTTCCGCAGTAAACTGATTTATTATGAATAATTGGTGATCCGCTCACCTGATGGTCGGTCTTATATTTCCAAATTTCTTTAGCATTTCCAGAATCCAAACAATAAATATGGTTATCGGCTGAACCAAATACCAGATTATTATCAACTTTATAGGGAGATGAAATGGATCCCTTACCCATTCGGAACCGCCACACTACCCACCCCGATTTTGAATCCAGGGCATAGAAAGTCGAATCGAGGGATGCAAAAAACACCATCCCACCTTCGACAACTGGGGATGATGTTATAGCTTTTTTCGTTTTGAATCTCCATTTTACATGACCGCTAAAGTCAAGGCAGAAAAAATCACCATATTCATTTCCAAAATACACGTTATCCTTGGTAATAAATGGAGTGGTTCTGATCGCTGCACCAGAGTCTATCCTCCAGGTTAAACGGTTGGATATTAAATTTACTGCATATAAATAACCGTCATCCGACCCGAAAAAAGCATGACCTTCTGCAATTTTAACTGAACTTCGAATTGGACCATCGCTTGTGAAGGACCATGACTCTTTTCCCGTTCTTGTTGATATGCAATACATTTTTTTATCTTCGGATCCGATATAAACGTTATTATCGATAATAGTCGGTTTCCCAACAATGCCCCCATCCGTTGGAAATTTCCATAAAAATGAACCATTGGATGCATCTAGAACGTAGAGATTATTATCATAACAACCACAATATATTTTTCCATTATCAAATGTGACTGAACCCCTGATTTCGTCCTCACATTTAAAAGTCCATAGGGGTTTAATGGAAAGTGGTTCTGCTTTTTTTGAGATAGGGATCCTGGACAGTGCACCTGTTTTTTTGGCCACAGACAATAATGCGTCTTTCATTTCTGCAACACTTTGAAATCGATCTTCTGGATTATATTGGAGGGCAGTGTCAATGACGATCTCAAGCTCCAATGATACTGATGGGCTGATAGAACGTATTTTTCTCTCGGAAAAGGAAAAAGGTGCTTCCATCCTGGGATCATGATTGGTCAAGAGATGATGCAAGGTTGCCCCCAGAGCATAGATATCGGCAACGGGTGTCGCATCCCCACGATATTGTTCTGGTGGTGAATATCCTTCAGTTCCGATCATTGTTCCTTTCTGACCGGTGATGAAATTTTTAGCAATACCAAAATCAACCAGGATCACTCGACCCTGCTGATTGATCATAACATTACTGGGTTTCATATCCCGAAATATAATTGGCTCTGGTTTATAGGAATGTAAATAATCCAGAACATCACATAATTCAATCGCCCATGTTAGAACATTATCTTCCGATATAGGTGCGTTATTTTCCTGGAGAATCGCTTCAAGATCTTTTCCATGGACGTATTCCAATACCAGATAGGATCGTTCATTGATGGTGAAAAAATCAAAAATTTGAGGAATGGCAACATGATTTAATGTCACCAGAATATTGGCTTCGCGCTCAAAGTTTTGAATAATCGTTTGTCTGACCAATGGATCTGGTGCATTATTGGTCATTTCTTTAACTGCAACCAATTTAATTACATTTGGAAAATGCAGATCACGAGCTCGATAAACAGATCCCATCCCACCGATTCCAATGACATCTTGAATTTGGTATCGATTGAAAAGCACGATGCCCGATTCCAGTTGTTTTACTGCGTTGGAAGTTTGAGAACTGAAACTGGAAGTAATTCGTTTAGTTTCCAGCTTTCCCTCCTGAGAGAATCTGATTTAAATATGAAAATGATTATAAACACCTATAGAAAGAAAAGCAACCGAAAGTTAGAGGGATAAATTTTTGAGATTGCATTTTAGACAAATCTCTTGCAGAATAAGAGATCTGTTACTTTTATTTTGCGTGCAAAAAAAATAAAATGAATAAAATTCAAAATCAGGGAGAAATAGAATGTTTAATAATTTTCTGGATTCCGAAGAGTTTATCAAGTCTAAGCAAATTCGAATGGTTGACCTTAAATTCTGTGATCTTTGGGGTCGGTGGCACCACGTCACGATCTCTTCGAAAGAATTTACGCCTGAATTGATGGAAAATGGTATTGGCTTTGATGGCTCAAGCGTTGGGTTTCTGAATGTCCATTCTGGTGATATGGCACTTATTCCAGATTTATCTACGGCGTTTATTGATATTTTCTGTGAGATCCCCACACTCAGTTTTATTTGCAATACAGTTGAAGCGGATACGAAAAATCTTTTTCGCGACGAACCCAGAGAAATAGCAAGAAAGGCGGAAAAGTATTTACAACAAACACAAATCGCTGATCAAAGTATGTGGGGTCCTGAGTTTGAATTTTATATCTTTAATCAGGTCGCCTTCCAAAATTCGATTAATGAATCTAGCTATCTATTAAACTCTGAAGAAGGTCTTTGGAATTCAAAAGGACGTGGGAATGGATATCTGAATCCCTATCATGGAGGATACCATGCCATACCCCCAAATGATCGCTATTTTTCTGTGCGGGCAAAGATGGCAAATAATCTGGAGCAAATGGGAATTCCCATTAAGTACCATCATCACGAAGTAGGAGGTCCCGGTCAACAAGAAATAGAAACCCCTCTGTTTGGTTTGCTAAAAGCAGGAGATGCCTCTATGCTGATCAAATACACAACAAAAATGACAGCATTTCAAGAAAATCTTTACATTACTTTTCTTCCGAAACCACTGTTTGGCGAAGCAGGCAGCGGTATGCATTTTCACCAACAAATCAGAAAAAATGATACGAATATATTCTTTGACTCTAATTCTTCCACGCTACTCAGTGAGAGCGCTCTGTTCTATATTGGAGGTTTGCTTTATCATGCACCAGCACTGCTGGCGTTGACAAACCCGAGCACAAATAGTTACCGGAGGCTTGTACCGGGCTACGAAGCACCGGTCAATACTTTTTTCTCGCGAGGCAACCGCAGTGCCGCTATCAGAATCCCCAAATATGTCACCAATCCTGATGAAGTGAGATTTGAATTTCGCCCTCCTGTTGCCACCTGCAATCCATATTTAGCGATGGCAGCCATGCTGATGGCTGGAATTGATGGCATCCTCAATAAAATTGATCCTACTGAAAATGGGTTTGGGCCATTTGATGAAGATATCTTTTCATGGACTCCGGAAGAAAGAAACAAAATTAAAAAATTACCGACATCTCTGGAAGAATCATTAAGAGCACTTGACAAAGATCGAAGTTTCTTAGTTAAAAATGATGTATTTTCTAATCAGATGATCGATTTGTGGATTGCAAAAAAAATGAAAGAATTCAGAGATGTTCAAATCCGACCTCATCCATTCGAAATTGAATCTTATTATGATTTTTAAGTAAACCGTACAGACTAATTTCGGTTTTTCCGACAATCATCACAATTGCATAATGCTCGTAAATATGGCCAGGTATAAATACCATAATGATGGCCATCAGCCCATTGAATCGATAGACCATAGCTACCGACCATTTCCACCTTTTCAATTTCTGTCATTTTTGAAATGGATAATTCATTGTCAAATACATCTTTGTCCGGTTCAGGTTTCATATTTTCATGCCCACCCCTACAGGTTGCACAGGGGCATGCGGCTCGCAATAATCCAAAGCTAATTGGTGAATGATGATGATCATTCCAATCAATATACAGGAATCTTTCGTGTTTATCTGCTTTAATTTTTACTGGTGATAATTTTATTTCTTGCATGCTATCCTCTCTACGGTACGGTAACTAACTGTAAATATTCATCAACTGACCACCCATTTCTGGTTTTATCGTAAGGTGCTTCCAAATACCACCAGATATATCCATCTTCTTCAACCGGACCATCGATTACTTCAAAGACTTCTGCGTCCAGACCAATAAAATTTACACTATAGGATCTTCCAGGTTCAGATCTTAATCGCAACCCATCTCCTGATGTCCCCGTTATTTGAACGAAATCTCCCAATTGAAATTTTCCATTATGTACAGGGACTTCAGTCATTAATAAAGTAGGAGTAGGCACGATAGTTAATCCAATCCTGGGTGTCGAAGTAGGTGCAGGGATGATCGTTATTAAAGCAACCTTCTCATTGGATGCTTGTTGATTGGGAAGAAATATTAATATAATAAAAATTACGCCAAGGACCAGGATAGTGATAATAAATCCAACGATTAATGGCAGCCAATTTCTTTTCATAGAGTGTTCCTAATAAAGTCAGTAAATGTTTTCAAATCTCGAATTTTTGCTCCGCAATCATTTTAACAGATTTTGAAAAGGAATTCACCCCTATGTTATAATCGCTGCAAAGATTATGATGGAAAACCTCAATCCGGCAATACCGATCCTTGCGAACCGATATCAGTTACTCCAGACATTAGGATCAGGAGGAATGGCAGTCGTTTATCGCGCCAAAGATCTGACACTCGAAAGATACGTAGCAGTAAAAATACTACGACCGGATTTTTCTAAAGACGTTGATTTCAGGAAGCGTTTTCATCAGGAAGCTAAAGCAGCCGCCAATCTTTCTCATCCCAATATTGTCACAGTACATGATTTTGGGTTAGATGGTGAACGTCTTTTTATTATCATGGAATACGTCCCGGGGGCAAACTTGAAGACCATGATACGCGAACAACAAGTGATACCAATCGATAAAGCCATGGACCTGATCATACAGGCAGCACAGGGGATTGGTTACGCCCATCGAGCAGGATTAATTCACTGTGACATTAAACCCCATAATATGCTTGTTTCTCCAGATGGTCGATTGAAAGTAACCGACTTTGGTATTGCACGTGCATTAAGCACAATCTCCCCGGATGAGAAAAATGCATACGTTTGGGGGTCACCTCAATATCTCTCTCCTGAACAGGCTGAAGGACTACCCCCCTCACCGGCTTCTGATGTTTATTCTTTAGGTGTAGTTCTTTACGAAATGGTAACCGGAAAACTACCATTTTTCTCTAAAGATGCAACGGAACTGGCACGTATGCATAAAGAAGTCATTCCTATTTCTACACGGAACTTCAATCCAGATGTGCCGGTTACCCTTGATCAAATTATTTTAAAGGTCCTCTCAAAGGAACAAACCAGTCGATATCGCACCGCTGATCAATTTGGCAGAGTTTTAGAAAATTTACGGGAATCCTATAAATTAAACAATCAGAATTCTTTTATTCCACCACCAATTGAAAATTCTTCGGTTGAGAAAAAAAAATATCCGGAAATTTCAGCATCAATTGCTGATAAGAAACAACTGGGAAGCTTTGACTGGAAGACAGCTCTTTTAGCTTTATTAGCTTTTTTATTGGCCGGTGGTTTGATACCTTTCTGGCTATATATCTGGTTTTCATTAAATTCTGGCAGGTAAACAACCCATGATTATTTCTTCTTCTATCATTTCATTAAATTTTCTTTTATTTGAACAGGAGTTAAAACTTTCAGAACAGGCGGGGATTGATTGGTTGCATATTGATGTAATGGATGGCCAATTTGTTCCCAACATAACGATTGGACCAATGTTTTTGCCTTTCTGTAAAAAAGCGACAAATTTACCTTTAGATGTCCATTTGATGGTCAATCATCCTGAAAACCATATTGAAGCTTTCGCAAAAGCTGGCGCAGATTCCCTCAGTATTCATATTGAGAATAATCCACATGTCTTACGAACCGTTCAAAATATTAAAGAATTGGGATGTAAGGCAGGTATCGTATTAAACCCTGGCACCCCAGCAGAAGCGATTACAGAACTTTTGCCTTTTGTAGATATGGTTCTGGTAATGTCTGTCAATCCAGGTTTTTCAGGGCAAAATTTTCTTCCAGAAATGCTTCCAAAAATCAGGAAAATAAGAAAATATTTAGATCTTTCCAAGTATAAAATTTTATTACAGGTGGATGGCGGTATCAATAAAGACACTGTGAGTTCAGTGATAGAAGCTGGGGCAGATGTAATTGTAGCTGCGACAGCAATTTATAAATATCCTGAAGGTATTAAGGCTGGCGTCGATGCTTTACGAAATTCCTAACTTAAACAAAAATCACGGCTTTAACCGCGACTTTCGTTTTTTTGGTTTTTCTATAAATAGACTATTTGACAGATTTAACCAATGTTCGGATACAGCGAGTACAAAGTACTTTCTGAACCTTCCTGCCACCTTCAAAAACAGAAACCTTTTGCAAATTGGGTTTAAATTTCCGGTTGGTAGCACGCATGGAAAAACTGCGGTTATGACCAAAAGTAGTTGCTTTTCCACATTTTTCGCATTTTGCCATAATAAGGGTCCTTTCACCAATGAGTGCTAATTTTTCAAAATCAATATTGTTCTTTATGCAACAATCTGATATATTACCACACACCGTATCTTTTATCAAGATTCGTGTTTTTGTTAGGGAGATTACTTTATGAAAGAGATAAAAAATCCAATGGGTAATGTTTATGTTTCTCATCGCGCCATTTCAACGATTGCGCATTCATCCGCTATTGAATCATACGGTGTAGTTGGTTTGGCTGCAAAAAACTTTGCAGAAGGAATTGCTCAAGCCATTGTAAAAGACCCAACGATGGGTGTTGATGTCAGATATGATGGTCAAAGTATTGAGATAGATCTCTTCATCATTGTTGAATACGGTACACGCATTAAGATGGTTGCCGAATCTGTGAGTAGTAACGTCCGTTATCGGGTAGAAAAAACAATTGGTATTCCAGTTGGAAAAGTGAATGTTCATATTCGTGCTCTACGAATTAGTGACACTGACTGATTATCTGTTCCTGAATACCAATTATTAGGAGAATTATGAAACAAGAAGTTAAGATTATTAAATCCGTCGACGGGCAACTTTTTAAACTCTTAATAGAGGCTGGCTTGAATTGGTTGAGAACAAATCAACAGATAGTCAACTCATTAAATGTTTTTCCGGTTCCTGACGGGGATACGGGAACGAATATGCTTTTGACCATGCAGGCCGCATATAACGAAATTCAAAATTCTGGAGAGAAAAAAATATCCAAAATTGCTCATTCCATTGCACAAGGGGCGTTGATGGGTGCCCGTGGAAATTCGGGCGTCATTCTATCTCAATTATGGAGAGGGTTTTCAAGAGCTTTAGACGACAGCGATTCAATGACTGTCATGGATTTTTCAAAGGCACTGATCGAAGCAAAAAATACTGCTTATAAAGGGGTTGTTCGTCCCGTTGAAGGAACAATCTTAACGGTGGCGAAGGATGTTTCAACCGCCAGCGTAGAAATTATTAACAAAACTGAAAATCTGGAAGAATTCCTGGATTACATTGTGAAAGCAGCAGATATTTCCGTTCAAAATACGCCAGAACTTCTGCCAATCCTCAAACAAGCCGGGGTTGTTGATTCTGGTGGTAAAGGCTTTTTCTTTATTCTTGAGGGTTTTCTGAAATTTCTACGGGGAGAATCACTTGAGACCTCAACTGCAAAATTAGTTCAACCAATTGCATTAATGAACGGTGGTGATATGGAAGAAATAGAACCAGGACAGGATTATGAAGTTATCGTAGATTTTCGGCCTGCAAACCCCCTTGACCTTGAAAGTTTTTATTCAGACCTTACTGAAATGGGCACGTCTATCCAGGTTGGTGAAGGGGATGGGATGTATCGAATGCATATTCACGTTCCCACTGAAAACCGCTACCTCCCAATAGACTATACGATGGGATTGGGTACGATTACAAAGGTTTATATGGAAAATCTCATCGACCAGATGGAACAAAAAGAATCAAACCAACAAAAACAATTAACATTGACTCCAGTTGAGCCTGGTCAGGTAGCTGTTGTGGCTGTTTCACCCGGTTTTGGTCTATCACAGATTTTTGCAAGTCTTGGCGCGGCTGCTATTGTTCAAGGCGGCCAAACGATGAATCCGAGCACAGAAGAAATTTTACATTCATTCGAAAACCTTCCAACCGATAAAGTGATTATTCTTCCAAATAACAAAAATATCTTCCTGGCATCAAATTCAGCCAGGGAAGCTACCGTGAAACAGGTTCAAGTTTTGCCATGTAAAACAATTCCGCAAGGGTTGTCTGCTATGCTGCGACTTGATCCATTTGGGGATATTGATGAAATTTTTGAAGAAATGAACGAAGCAATCTCGGAAGTTGATACAGGCGAAATAACGGTCGCGACCAGATCTGTCGAGATTAATGGGGTCAATGTTAAAGAAGGTGAGGCAATTGCTTTATTTAATTCAGAATTGATTGCATCTTCTCCCTCTATTGAAAGCGCATGTTTTGAAATACTAAAACGAGTGGATTTGGATGAAAGAGAGAGATTGACATTATTTTATGGCTCGGACATTTCAAAACAGGAAGTTAACCTGATCGTCGATCATATTCGAGAGAAATTTCCTCAATTTGAAATTGAAATTCACGAAGGTGGACAACCTCATTATCAATTCATCATCGCAATTGAGTAATATGTCAAAAATCGCTGTCGTCACTGATTGCACTGCACAATTTCCAAACCCAAGTTTCCATGGAAAAGACCTGGTAAGGATTATCCCGTTTGATATTGAAATCAATGGCACCATCATAAAAGATGGTACCGGATTAAAAACAGCTGATTTACCTGTAACAACTCCAGATGATCGCAGAACCAGATTGATTGTCCCTTCTCCAACTCAGATCGCTGATCAATTTAATGCTCTCCTTAAAAAATATCAAGAATTGTTAGTCGTTACAAACTCGGCAAATTTATCCATTTTTTATCAAAATTCTGTCGAAGCAGTCAAATTAATTCAGGGGGAAACAACTATTCAAGTCGTAAATTCTCAAACAATCGCGACCGGATTAGGGCTGATCGTGCAGGCTGCAACTGAAGTCATCAGTAATGGAGCAAATTTAATTGATGCTGACCGGCATGTAAGACAATTAATTCCACATGTATACACATTATTTTGCACTCCTTGTTTGAAATATTTATACAATATTGGCGTTGTAGAATACTCACAATCAGTAATCGGTGAATTGCTCAACCTTCATCCAATATTTACCATGGAAGAAGGATGTCCTCAGGCAATTTGTAAAGTCAGAAATTTCAGACATGCACAGGAATATTTTCAGGAATTTATTGAAGAGTATGATGACCTTATCCATATCTCGTTACTAAAAGGTGTCAACACACAGGGCATTGATAACCGATTATTGAAATTGTTTGTCCAGGAAAATTTTCCAGAGACACCATTTAGTGAACATCGCATTAATCCATATTTAGGAGCTATTTTTGGTCCAAAAACATTAGGATTAATCGTTTTGGAGAGACCTTATTCTTTATCCGGTTAATATAAGTTGTTTAAATGTACCCATCCATTGAAAAACTTACTAAAATCCTGCTGCTCGAAATTGACCGCCAATTCGACAATCGCTCAATTTTTGGTGGTTTCGAAAAAATCTGTACAGCATGGAAACCAGAGGCCATCATGCAGGGAGTTCCTGTAGATTTGGTTAATGAGGTTTGCGATTGTTTTAAAAATTACTATCTTTTGGATCAATCTGGAAGAAAAGAATCAATCAGAAAATTATTGATATTTTTGCAACAATCAGGGTTTTTATCGCTATCCTCACAACCGAAATATTCAGTCTTTGCGATCAATAACAATATGCCAATGGGGAATCATCAAATCCCACCAGCTGAAGAAAATATTTCACTGTCCACACCTCACCAGTTCGATTTAGAAAAAGCGTTATCAAATTCTGTTGACAAAATTCCTGGTATTGGTAAATTTCGAGCGGAAGCATTATCCAGGTTAGGTATCTTTACCATTAAGGATTTAATTTATTATTTTCCAAGGAAGCATGAAGATTTCAGTAATCTCATTTCGATTAATAAAATGAATTTTGGAGATAAGGTTTCAATTGCAGCAACGGTCAAAAGCACCCATACCAGAAATATCAAAGGTGGAAAACAAAAGATTACAGAGGTAATTTTAGAAGATGATACCGACCATTTGCGTGTCACCTTTTTTAATCAACCTTTTCTCGAAAAATCAATAAAACCCGGTTTGAAAATCATGGTTTCCGGAAAAGTTGAAATGTACGCAGGAAGGTTTGTTCTAACCAATCCTGAATGGGTTGAATTGGACAGAGGAGGAATTTCTCTTAATCGCTTGTTCCCATATTATTCTTTAACAAAAAATATCACTCAAAAATGGTTGCGGGAGATCATCTCCCGCCAATTAAATTTATGGGTTCCCAAAATATCCGATTTTTTTAGTCCCGAATTTTTATCCAAAGCAAAAATTTTGGACCTTCCAACCGCCCTTCGAAACATCCATTTTCCTGAAAATTTAGAACTCAAGCGACAGTCAGAAGAAAGATTTTCATTTCAGGATACTTTCTTTTTGCATTTGGTGATGCTGCAACAAAAGAAAAATTGGCAAAGAGAATCTGCAAAGATCATCAAATTCGATCATTTATTATTCGACCACCTTGCCAAAAATTTGCCGTTTCAGCTAACAAATGCACAAAAAAAATCTATCATGGAAATCCAAATGGATTTTAGTTCAGGTATCCCGATGAGTCGTCTTGTTCAGGGAGATGTCGGATCAGGAAAGACAATTGTAGCAGCTATGAGCGTCGCGGCCACCATAAAACATGGCTATCAATCGGCCGTCATGGCACCCACCGGCATTCTGGCAGAACAGCTTTATACAAATATCAGTTCATTTCTGATAACAAATAACATCATTAATGAGCATGAAATTTGTTATCTGGCAGGGAATACTTCTGAAAAAAAGAAGATTATGATCCGTGAAGGATTAAAATCTGGCTTGATTAAAGTAGCTGTGGGAACACACGCACTCATTGAAGAACCTATCGAATTCAAAAATTTAGAGTTTGTGGTTATTGATGAACAACATCGCTTTGGGGTCATGCAGCGAAAGAAAATCAGAGCGAAAGGGCCATCATCTCATTTACTGGTCATGACGGCAACTCCCATCCCACGAACTTTAGCATTAACGATATATGGAGATCTGGATTTATCAATAATCGATGAAATACCACCTGGAAGAAAAGAAATTAAGACGAGTATCATCAGTCCTCAAAAAAGGTCAGATGCATATAAATTTATTCGTGAAAGTGTCAATCAAGGCGCACAAGTATTTGTCGTTTGTCCGTTGATCGAATCAGATGAAGAAGAAGGAAACGAATCGAACGCTGTAGTAAATGAATATAACCGCCTGAAGAAAGACATCTTCCCTGATTTTTCTATCGGTTTATTACATGGCAGACTTAAAGCAGAAGATAAAGAAAAAATAATGGGAGATTTTCGAAAAGGGATCCATCAGATTCTTCTAACCACAACCGTGATCGAAGTTGGAGTAGATGTACCCAATGCCACGATCATGATGATTGAAGGAGCAAATCGTTTTGGTTTATCACAATTGCATCAATTACGCGGCAGAGTCGGTAGAGGCACAAAACAGTCATTTTGTTTATTAGTGCCTGAAAATGAGGATGTAATGGAAAATGAAAGACTGAAAGCCATGATGGAAACAACGGATGGCTTTAAACTGGCTGAAATTGATTTGTCACAGAGAGGTCCTGGCGATTTTATAGGTATTCGACAATCAGGCTATAAGGAAATTCGTTTTTCAAATATAATGAATGTTAAACTTATCGATAAAGCAAGATCATTAGCAAAAGAAGTGTTAGAAAATGATCCGAATTTTATTAATGAAGATAGCCATTTATATAAGATAATTATGGCAGATTACTGGCAGAGAATGATTGGAGAAAAAAATTAAAAATGGTTAGAGCCTTATTTCCCGGTACTTTTGATCCTATCCACTATGGACATATTGACATCGCCACACGCGCTTCAAAAATTTTCGATGAAGTGGTTGTTGCAGTATATGATAAACCCTTGAAGAATTTGCTCTTTCCCCCGGAAGAAAGGTTCTATCTCACAAAGGAATCATTAAAGCATATCGAAAACATAAAAGTCGTTGGTTATTGTGGATTAACTGTTACCTTTGCAAGGGAAATTAATGCCAAGGTCATTGTGCGCGGCTTAAGAGTAATCTCTGACTTTGAACATGAGTTTCGAATGGCTCTTGCAAACAAACATCTCGCCCCTGAAATAGAAGTAGCCGCACTCATTACAAATGAACAATTCACCTTCTTATCTTCTTCCACAGTCAGGGAAATTGCATTCTTAGGTGGTGATTTTTCCCGTATGGTACCAAAAATTGTGAAAGATGCCCTTGATAAACGGCTTATTGAAATGGGTGAAAACCAAAATATCGTTCAACAAACTTATTTACGTGATTAAATTCATTCTTAATTAATAGTACCTGGAGGATTTATGGACATTTTACATCTTGTAGACCGATTGGAAGAACTATTCAACGAAAGCCGTCCATTGCCCATGATGCGAAAGGTTGTCGTTGATGAAGACAAAATGCTTAGTATTATTGATCAAATGCGAGTCTCAATCCCGGAAGAAATTAAAAAAGCCCAACAATTATTATCACAACGGGATCGTTTAATTGCTCAGGGGCAAGAAGAGGCAAATAGAACTTTGCAATTAGCAAGAGAAAAAGCCAGCCAATTAGTGGAAAAAGATGCAATTGTTCAAAGTGCACAGGTGCGTGCAAGTCAAATTATTGAACAGGCCAAACAGGAGAGCGAAGTTAATCGAATAGAAGCAGACCAATATATCATTACATCTTTAACGGATCTTGAAAAAGAATTGGAAATATTGCTGGTGCAGGTTAAAAACGGTATTAAATCTCTGCAGGACTTTTCTAAACCTTCAACTCATTAATCATTATTTTTCTTTTGTTTTTTTACCGGTTTTTCTTTCACAATTTTCGGATCTGCAGGTAACAGCACTTCTTCAATCACATCATCCATGTGTTTGACCAGAATAATATTTAATTGTTTACGCACTTTTTTGGATAAATCAATTAAATCCTTTTCATTCTTCAACGGTAAAAATATTTTCGTGATCCCTGCCCGGTGAGCTGCCAGCACCTTTTCCCGAATTCCACCTACGGGAAGTATCCTGCCACGCAGGGTAATCTCTCCTGTTAAAGATACATCACGCCGCACCTTTCTATTTGTGAAGGCAGAAATGAGGGCGATGGCAATGGTGATCCCCGCGCTCGGACCGTCTTTTGGGATTCCTCCCTCAGGAATATGAATATGGATATCCACATTTTCAAAAATTTCAGAATCCACCTGTAGCACATCCGCTTTGGATTTCATGTAGGATAGCGCTGCCTGAGCGGATTCCTGCATCACATCACCTATCTGACCGGTGATTTGAAGGTTTCCTTTCCCATCAACAATGAGAACCTCAACCGGCATAATGTCACCCCCACTATCAGTCCAGGCCATGGCGGTCGCAACCCCAATTTCATCCTCATGTTCCGCTTCAAGATCAAATATTTGTTGAGGGCCTAGGAACTTCTCAATATGGTGAGACTCTATTTTCGTTGGGAAGGATTTCTGCTCGGTTTTTAATCTTGCAATCTTTCTACAAATTCTGCCAATCTCACGCTCCAAATTTCTCACACCAGCTTCATAAGTGTAATTTCTGATGATTTGGCGTACCGAATTTTCAGGAAAATGAATATTCAGGTCTTCAATCCCGGTTTCGTGTAATTGCCTTGGAATTAGGAATTGTTTGGCAATCATTACTTTTTCATCTTCAATGTAGCTTGGAAATTCAATAACTTCCATTCTATCTAACAAAGCTGGGGGGATGGTGATGGTTGTGTTAGCAGTCGTGATAAATAGGACTTTCGAAAGGTCATAATCCAGGTCAAGGTAATGATCTGAATATTCATTATTTTGTTCGGGATCCAAAACTTCCAGAAGTGCAGCAGCTGGATCTCCCCTGAAATCAGAACCTAATTTATCAACTTCGTCCAGCATGAACAAAGGGTTGATTGTGCCGGCTTTCTTCATTGTCTGCAGAATACGACCTGGTAATGCGCCTATATACGTTCTACGGTGACCTCTGATTTCGGCTTCATCGCGCACACCGCCTAAGGAAACTCGTACAAATTTCTTTCCTAATGCTTCTGAAATGGATCTCCCCAGTGATGTTTTTCCAGTTCCAGGAGATCCCACAAAACATAAAATAGGCTGTTTTGTATCGAGCGGTTTCAATTTTTGAACTGCAATAAACTCCAGGATTCTGTCTTTTACTTTTCCGAGCCCATAGTGATTTTTTTCCAAAACCTCATTTGCGTGTTGCACGTCCAGATTGTCCTCTGTGGCATTCGTCCAGGGTAAATCTAAAATCCAGTCAATATAACTGCGTATAATACCCGTTTCAGGGGACATTGGAGGTGTCTGGGCAATTCGATCGATTTCTTTATTGACAACTGCCAGCGCTTCGTCAGGTAATTGTTTATTTTTAACTTTCTCTCTTAAATCCGAGAGCTCATTGCTAAAAAGGTCATTCTCCCCTAATTCAATTTGAATAGCCTTTAACTGTTCCCGTAAGTAATATTCTCTTTGGGTCTTATCAACTTCATTTTGAATCTTGGCTTGAATTTCCTCTTCCAACTCCAATACATCCAGTTCCTGGGCAAGAATACCGTTTAATAATTTCAACCGCTTTCTTGGATCAATTTCAACAATCAATTTATAGCGATCTGCAGGACTGATTGTAATTGCCGATGAAATCATATCAGTGAGCCAGGCAGGGTCCTGAATATTCATAGCAAATAATTGAGATTCATCAGAGAGGCTTTTGTCCAAATGGACACACTTTACAAATAAATCCTTACTGGTTCTCATGAGCGCTTTGATGTGGCGATCATTACTTTCTTTTTCTTGAACAACACGAACCCTGGCGCGGATGTATGGATCCTCTTGAACAATTGAAAGAATTTCGACTCTTCTTCTCCCTTGAATCAATGCGGAATAATCCCCTTCAGGAAGTGCCATAATTTTACCAACTGAAATTTCTGTTCCAATAGGTAAAAAGTCAAAATTTTCTCCAGTCTCATTCTCCTGGTCCACGATATAAATCGCTACAAGTGTTTCAAATTTTTTGAGTGCCGACTGAATAGCGCTGTAATTCAGTCCGGCATCAATTAATATGGGTGTCATCATTCTTGGAAAAATAACCAGCCCGCGAACAACAATGGCAGCACATTCAAATTCCCCATTCTCATCTGGCTCAAAATTCGGGAATTGATAAAACTCATCAGATCTGAACTTATACGGAATATTAAACTCATCCTGATTATCTAAGAACCAATTTTCATTTGTCATTGGTTGCCTTTCGCAACAGAATTCTTTTGCATTTCAAACCACACATCCCGCATGCCGCCGGCCACAAAAATGCTGCCGGCAATTAATATCAAATTTTCTCTGCCTGCCAGTTTAAGAGCCTCATCAAACGCTTCCTCGAGAGATTGTGTCGGAATTGCCCTGACACCCATTTGATTAACCTTTTTTACCAGATCTTCAGGTGATATTGCTCTGGGATGAATTGATTTTGTTGTAATCACAATCTTAACTCTGGGTAATAACTCAACCAACATTCCATCTATGTCCTTATCTTCAGAGGCACCAAAGACGAGAATGACAGGTGTGCCTGGGAAATAGTCATCAACAGCATGCCGTAATCTTAAAGCCGATTCGCGATTGTGTGCAGAATCAATCACGATGAAGGGCCTGCGATTTAATACTTCAAACCTGCCGGGCCAAACTACATTACTGAACCCTTTACGTATGCTTTCATCAGATATTTTTACATTATTTTTTCGAAGTACGATTAATGTTGCATAGGCTGTGGCAGCGTTTTGTACCTGGTGGAATCCCAGTAATGGAATATATAATTTAGTTGGTTCCCAGTCCTCACGACCAGCACTTTCAATAAAAGTGTTGACGGCAATTTGATCCTCTTTTGGCCATACAAAAAAATTTTGACCGGAAAGAGACTTCGCAGCTTGTGCGTATAAGAAATCTTTTCCAACCTGTATCAGAGGTGACTTTCTTTCTTCGGCAATTTTTTGTAACACCATAATCGCTTCGTCCTTTTGAGGAGCCACAACCACAGGTGTGTTGTTTTTAATAATGCCCCCTTTTTCAAAAGCAATTTTTGCAAGGGTGTCACCTAGTACATTAATATGATCCAGTGATAAGGCAGTAATAACAGAAACCAAAGGCGAAACAACATTCGTTGCGTCCAGCCTGCCACCCAATCCTACTTCAACGACAGCAAAATCCACTTCCTTGATTTTGAAATAAATAAAAGCCATCGAGGTCATCAATTCGAAGGTAGTAATTTCTGCAACCATAGGAATTTTTGATCTCATTTCATCCACAATGGCAACCATTTCAGAATGCGGCAGAGGAATGAAATCCACCTGAATTCTTTCACAGAAGTCGTGGAGATGTGGGGAAGTATAAAACCCAACTTTATACCCTTCTTCGTAAAGAGCATGAGCAATTAATGCTGATGTAGAACCCTTACCTTTCGTTCCGGCAACATGAATGACAGGATAAGTTTTATGTGGATTATCGAACAATTCCATAAATTGATTCATACGTTCCAAATTAAATTTTTCCTCGGAATAACGTAAATTCCTGGTCATGCTGTAATCGATAAAAGTGTACAAAAAATCCAAAGCTTCCTGGTATTTCGTTTCAATATCCATAAACACTCCCTAATGCAAGTTAGAGATGAATTCTACTAAACGCAATTTGATTATGCAAGTACAATTTATTGTGCCGTTTTGATCATCTGGAACACCGCTTTTTTTATGGCGAGCGTATACACGTAAAAAACTGTGCCAGGTCACGTTTATTGCAATGTTACAATTTAATCTATAATTTGTTTTTGGGATAAATACAATGGCACTTTGTTACATCGAACTAAAAATTGACTTGCCTTTCGTTCAAAATCTTAAAGAGAAACGCAGCTTTCTTAAATCAATTATTGCCAAAACCTCCAAAAAATTCAATGTATCGATTGCGGAGGTTGATTTTAATGATTATTGGAAAACTGCAAAATTGGGTATTGCTATTGTCGCCCAAAATGGAAAAATCTTTGATCCAATGATTGATACCATGATTCATTTTCTCGAGCTCTCATATCCAGATATCCTTATTTCAATCACGAACAAAGAAAACCTGTAAGGAGGATTCAAATGGACTTGTTACTTGCGAATAAAATAGCTTTTATTGCCGGTTCCAGCCAGGGGCTCGGCTATGCAACAGCAGAAATTTTGAGCAAAGAAAATGCAATAGTCGTGATCAATGGTCGTGATCCGGAAAAACTTGAAAAGTCAGCGCAGAAATTAGTTCAAAAAACAAACGGTTCTGTGTACCCTTTTCCAGGTGACGTTACAGACCTGGGTTTTCCTGAGAGATTATATGAATTTATCCTTTCAAAATTTGGTAAATTAGATATTCTCATTACAAATTCCGGTGGTCCTACACCAGGTTTTTTCGAGTCAATTAGTAATGAAAGCTGGCAGGAAGCCTTTGAATTAAATTTTCTCAGTCATGCCAGATTAATACGGGCACTCCTCCCATTACTTAAAATTTCTGAAACTGCAAGCGTATTAACCATTACCTCCTATTCCGCCAAACAACCCATTCCCAATCTGATTTTGTCAAATGCAATTCGAGCTGCCACGATCGGTCTCACAAAAACACTGTCAATTGAAATGGGACATGAGGGTATCAGGTTTAATTCTATTCTACCGGGGTGGACTAAAACAGCACGAGTAGTATCTTTGATGGAAAACCGTGCCAAAATAAACAATTCCTCCGTTGAAGAAGAAATCAGGAAACAAACCCTGGAAAGTCCATTGGGCAGAATGGCCGAACCTGATGAATTTGCTTATGTGGCTGCTTTTCTGGTCTCGCCAAGAGCATCATATTTGACGGGAACAATGCTTTCTGTGGATGGAGGCATGGTGAAAGGAATTCTGTGAGGCTTTTGTTTTCAAGTACAATTGGGAAATTGATGCATCAATGAACATTTGTAGGAGAAAACTTGAATCGAGAAAAATCTTTAGCAAACCAGTTGGAACGTATTCTACCGCTTGTTGAAAAACCAGGACGATATGTGGGTGGGGAATATAATTCCGTTATTAAAAATTGGGAAGAAATTCAAACCAGAATAGCCCTTGTCTTCCCGGATCTTTATGATATAGGGCTTTCAAACCTTGGAATACAAATTCTTTACGAAAATATAAATCAACGCGAGGATTGCCTGGCAGAGAGAGCATATTCCCCATGGAAGGATATGGAGGAATTACTCCGGAAACATAATATCCCCTTATATTCCCTGGAAACAAAATCACCGTTAACAGAGTTTGATATCATCGGGTTCACGTTACCGTACGAAACCCTGTACACAAATATGCTCAACTTATTAAATCTAAGCCAGATACCAATCCATTCAATTAATAGAGGGAAGGAGTTTCCGCTCATCGTTGCTGGTGGTCATGCAACTTATAATCCAGAACCAATGGCACCATTTATTGATGCATTTCTAATCGGCGAAGGTGAAGAAATTTTGATAGAGGTCATTGATGCTTATCAGGTTTGGAAAAAAGATAATCTCTCCAAACAAGATTTACTGGAAAGAATCGCATTGGTCGATGGGGTTTATGTTCCTTCTTTTTACGAACCTCACTATCATCCGGACGGAACTTTTCATAAGTTGGTTCTCAAAAATAAAAAAGCACCCAAAACGATCACGAAGCGCATTATGGGTAAGTTACCGTACGCCCCTACCCGCTTCATCGTTCCCTCCATTGGTGTTGTTCACAATCGCATTGCTGTGGAGATTATGCGTGGTTGCACACGCGGATGTCGCTTTTGTCATGCAGGCATGATCAATCGACCTATTCGTGAGCGAACAATTAAAGAGATTATCTCAACAATTGAAACCGGTCTTGAAAACACTGGTTTCGAAGAAGTCGCCCTGTTGTCTTTGTCCTCAAGTGACTACACGAATGTTCTTGAATTGGTCGAGGAAATTAGCACTACCTTCGCCGGTAAAAATCTGACAATTTCATTACCCTCTCTGCGAATTGACTCTTTTTCAGTCGAGTTAATGGAGAAACTGAAAGGTTCGCGCCAGGGTGGCTTCACACTGGCACCTGAAGCAGCATCGGAGAGAATGCGAAAGATTATCAATAAGCCGATTTCCGAGGAAATGTTGCTGTCGACCGCATTTGAAATTTTCAAGCGTGGTTGGCATACCCTAAAACTATATTTTATGATTGGACATCCATCAGAAACACTCGAAGATATTACCGAAATTGCCACTTTATGTAAAAAAGTGCTTGCGGTGGGAGTAAAAGCGATTGGCAGACGAGCGAAAGTTCATGCTGGTGTTTCAACATTCGTGCCCAAACCTCACACGCCTTTCCAATGGGTTGCCTGTGATCAGCAAGAAAGCATCCGACAGAAACAAAACATTCTCCGTGAAGCATTGAAAGGTCCCGGATTGAAATTTAATTGGACTGACCCTAAGGAAACCATGATGGAAGCCTGGTTATCGCGTGGCGATCGCAGATTAGCGGATGTGATAGAAATTGCCTGGAGAAATGGAGCAAAGTTCGACGCCTGGCAGGATTTCAAAAATTACGATATCTGGATGCAGGCTTTTTCTGAAGCCGGGTTAGAGTCTGATTTTTATGTGCATCGGGAACGCAGCATTGATGAAGTATTTCCCTGGGATCATATCATTCCCGGTGTAAGGAAATCCTATTTGAAAACTGAATACTTAAATAGTCTTTCGTTAAAATTAAGAGGAGATTGTAGAGAGCAATGTTACGCATGTGGCATTACCCAGGCTTTCAACCATTTACGCGAAGAGGACCCCGGGATTGTCTGGAAATGCCCGAACTTAGCCCCCTGTAGGAGGAAAAATGAATTATCGATACCGAATTAATTATTCAAAAAATGAAGGTATGCGATACACCTCCAATCTGGATATTCACAAAATGTGGGAACGAACATTTAGAAGAGCGAAATTACCGTTGGCATACAGTCAGGGTTTTCATCCACAACCAAAAATTCAACAGGCAAGTCCTTTGCCACTCGGTTTTTTAAGTGAATCTGAAATTGTGGATTTCTTTCTCACGCAGGAAATGGACCTGGGGTCTCTTCAAACTGCTTTAACAAAGTCTCTCCCAGCGGGTATTTCGGTGAATTCGATCCTTTCAGTTCAGGCTGCTGAACCTGCTCTACAAACACAGACAATTGCAGCGGAGTATGAAGTTTATTTTCTGGAAGAATTCGATGAGAAAATCATTCGCCAGTCCATTCAGGCACTGAAAAAAGAAGCAAGTGTCATGAGAATCCGGAGGGGAAAATCTTATGATCTGCGACCACTCTTGTTAGATATTGAGATCATCGTGGATGAACCCGTATACCTGAGAATGCTCTTGAAATCTAAGGATGGCGCAACAGGAAGACCTGAAGAGGTCCTGGATGAATTGAAAATTCCAGTCCAATACACGCGGATCATTCGTAAGAAAATAATTTTGGCGAATGAAATGATCGAAAATCCATAAATGCTATGTCAACAGAAAATTATTTAATCAGGCAATGTCCCAACCACAATTGTAATTTTCGCTATCCAGCTCCAAAAAACTCAGGAATTGGCGTCAATTGCCCGAAATGCAAATCCGAAACACTGATTATTCATGAATTAAATCTGAACCATGAGGAAATCGCTGAAAGTTACCCCTCATACCCCGTGAATAATCTGGAAATTGTACTGGATAATATTCGCTCTACGTTTAATGTTGGCGCAATCTTAAGATCATCCGATGGTGTCGGAGTGAAAAAGATTTACCTCTGTGGCATCACACCCACACCTACGAATACAAAAATTCATAAAACAGCGTTGGGTGCTGAAAAAACTGTAAATTATGAAGTTCATCCAAATGCATTAGCACTCGTAAAAACTTTAAAGAAAAAAGGTTATGTTATTTGGGCTTTGGAAAAAACATCAACCGCACAATCAATTTTCGACTTCCACATTTCCTCTTCCTCACGACCGACCCTACTTGTGGTTGGAAATGAAATCGTAGGAGTAGACCCAGATATTCTGAGTGAGTGTGACGCTCATTTGAATATACCTATGGCAGGTTTAAAAAATTCATTAAATGTTGCCATCGCATTTGGCATTGCTGTTTATTCGTTAACAAAAAATAACTTCTCATCATCAAATCAGGTGGATTATGGAAAATAATTTTTCTAATAAAAACATCATTGTCACCGGTGGTTCGAGTGGCATCGGGTCAGCATTGGTAAAGGAATTACTAAATCTTGGTGCAAACGTTTGGATTATTGCAAGAAATGAAGACAAGATTAAAGAACTTCAAAATCAATTGGTTGATAAACACCAATTGATAAATTATTACCTGGCAGACGTAAGGAATCTACCGGAAATTGAAGCTATCGCTCACCAGTTACGACAAGAAGGAAAAGTTATTGATGGTTTAATAAATTCGGCTGGTGTTGCAGAACCTGCTGAATTTGGTAATATGGGCATCGAAAAGTATCACTGGCTAATGGACGTGAATTACTTTGGAACTGTTCATTGTGTAATGGCTTTTCTACCCTTATTGGGTGCGAGTTCATTTATTGTCAATATCTCTTCAATAGCAGGTTATCTTGGTGTGTATGGTTACTCAGCATATGGTGCCAGTAAATATGCAGTCCGTGGTTTCTCAGATATTTTGCGAAGTGAATTGAAACCAAAGAACATATTCGTCTCGATTGTCTTTCCCCCCGATACCCAGACGCCACAATTGGCTTATGAAGAACAATTCAAACCCGCCATTACTAAAAAAATCGCAGGTTCCGCAGCTGTAATGTCTCCTGAGAAAGTAGCGCATGAAATTATTAAGGGAATTAATAAAAAGAAATATTTAATTTTCCCTGGCTTTGAAAGTAAATTTTTCTATCATTTGAGTAATTTTCTGGGACCTCTTGTTTATCCGTTGATGGATTTTATGGTTTCCCGGGCAATGAAGGAGTCAAACCCCAAAAAACAATCTGATTGATCCAGAAGACGAAAAGAATCCAGATAATATCTGCCAGCAGTAAATGAATGATTTGCATCCAGATTGGTGCCAGTAATAACACGTTGACTACGCCAAAAATCAATTGTAATATGAACAAACCTGCTAAATATTTGGAGTACGTATTTAGCTTTTCATTTTTAGATTTCTTAAGAAAATTATTATAAATAAAATATAATCCTAAGCCAATCATTACTGCAATAATGGGATGATAGACCCGTAATTGTAATAAAAAATTTTCACCAGAAAAATCTTGTTTTATCCCCTCCGATAATGAGGTCGCTGGAAACAATGTATCCCCCAGAGCTGTAATCGCTCCACTTGCTCCTAAAACAAGGAATAGTATCGTCATTAAAATAAAAAGCTGTCTGGCGTTGCGGGTAATTAATAGTTTTCTGGGTTCTCCGTCCTTAATCCACTCATACAAGAAGGCATTACTTCCTAATAATAAAAACGTGTTTACGAGATGAAGTGCGATGACAGTCGCCCGGATTAATGAGGAATTTTCCCCAACAAGTTCGAATAAAACGAGCCCTGCACCAATTAAAGCTTCAACAATGATAAAAATAAAGACAAACCTGGCTGCTGTTCTTATTTTGGATTTTTTCTCATAAATTCGATAAACCCAGATTAATAAAATCAGTACGAAAATGATTGTTAATCCGCTTGTTATGCGATGAGTAAATTCGATTAAGGTTTCTATTTGTGGATCAGTGGGAATGACTTGTCCCTTACAGGAAGGCCAATGCGACCCACAACCAGCCCCTGACCCTGTCGCTCTTACGACTGCTCCGATTAAAATGACAAATACGTTGTAAATCAAAACAAAAAAACTATATTTCCTTAATGTCATTCATTTTCCTCCAGTACCAGGATAATAGACACTCTTGTATCAGCATTTATTCCTATTCCAGCAATCTCTAATCTTACCTTATGTTATACTCTTTGAGGGTCAAAAAATAACAATAATTATATTAGGAGCACATATGAAGAAGGATTTTATCGCCCTTACAGATTATTCCTCATCTGAACTTCAAGGAATGTTGGATTTGGCAATTGAACTCAAAAAAGAGTGGAAAGCTGGGGGAAACCAACCCATTCTTAAGAACAAAGTTATGAGTATGATTTTTCAGAAACCAAGTTTGCGAACCCGAGTAAGTTTCGATATGGCTATGCGCCATCTGGGAGGGGATGCGCTTTACCTTTCACCCAGCGAAATCGGGCTTGGTAAACGGGAATCAATTGCTGATGTCGCCAGGGTAATCTCTGGATATGTGGATATTATTATGGCTCGTGTTTTTGAACATGAACATGTGGTTGAATTAGCAAAATGGGCTGATATACCTGTCATAAATGGTTTGAGTGACTACAATCACCCCTGCCAGGCGATGGCTGATGCATTAACGATCATAGAAAATTTTGGGTCCATGAAAGGCTTGAATGTAACCTTCATTGGCGATGGTAATAATGTAGCCGTCTCGTTACTCCATATATGTGCAAAATTAGGAGCAAATTTCACACTCAGCGCACCTGAAGGATATGATATGCTCCCTTATGCAATTGAATTAGGCCAAAAAATCGCTCTTGAAACAGGTACTTCAATCAATTTCACACGTGATCCTCATGCTGCGGTTAAAAATGCTCACGTCATTTATACAGATACGTGGACATCAATGGGGCAGGAAGAAGAAGCAAAAAAACGGGAAGCAGTCTTCCCACCATATCAGGTAAATGAAAAACTCGTGAAAGAAGCTGAAAAAGATGCAATTGTTTTGCATTGTTTGCCAGCCCACCGTGGGCAGGAAATAACGGATGCAGTTGCGGATGGTTCACATTCGAGATTATTTCCTCAGGCTCATAATCGTTTACATGCTCAAAAAGCTGTAATCGTAAACTTACTTAAAGGAATTTAAAATGAATTCAAAAGAATATATTGAAATGGAAGAACATTATGGAGCGCATAATTATCATCCACTGGATGTTGTTATTGAACGTGGTGAAGGTGTCTGGGTTTATGATGTGGAAGGAAACAAATATTTAGATTGCCTTAGCGCTTACTCAGCTCTCAATCAGGGTCATGTTCATCCTAAAATATTGGAAGCAATGGTTGAACAGGCGCAGAAAGTTACGCTAACATCAAGGGCTTTCCGCAATCAACAGTTACCCATGTTTTACAAAGAATTATCGGATATGACCGGTTATGAAATGTCATTGCCAATGAATAGTGGAGCCGAAGCAGTAGAAACGGCTATCAAATTGGCACGTAAATGGGCTTATAAAATCAAAGGGATTCAATACTATGAAAGTGAAATCATTGTGGCTGATGGAAATTTCCATGGAAGAACAATCACCATCATTTCATTTTCTTCAGAAGAATTTTACAAAAAAGAATTTGGTCCCTTCACCCCTGGTTTTAAGACAGTAATCTATGGAGATCTGAAATCCCTGGAAAATGCGATTACTCCCAACACTGCAGCCATTATGCTTGAGCCAATTCAGGGCGAAGGTGGTGTTATTATCCCGCCAAAAGGATACTTAAAGTCAGTTCAACATATTTGTCAGCAGAATAATATTCTCTTCATTACGGATGAGATTCAAACAGGACTGGGAAGAACTGGAAAACTTTTTGCCAGTCAACATGAAGATGTCCGTCCTGATATGGTAATCATTGGAAAAGCTTTGTCTGGTGGTTTCTATCCAGTCTCCGCGGTTTTGGCTGATCGTGAAATCATGGGATTGTTCCAACCGGGCGAACATGGGTCCACATTTGGCGGAAATCCTTTAGGTGCAGCAGTAGCACGGGCCGCTTTGAGAGTTATTCAAGATGAAAAATTAATTGAACAAGCGGAAAATCTTGGAAATTATTTTATTGGGGAATTACGGAAAATTCCCAGTAGTCATATCAAGGAGATACGTGGAAAGGGTCTTCTGATTGGTGTGGAATTGAAACCTGAGGCTGGCGGCGCACGGAGATTTTGCGAAATTTTGAAAGAAAAAGGAATTCTTGCAAAGGAAACCCATGATAATGTTATTCGTTTTGCTCCGCCATTGATCATTTCGAAAGAAACAATCGATTGGGCATTACCGATTATCCGGGAAACACTACTAGTGGCATAAAATAACAGACCGCCTTGGAAAAGGCGGTTTTTTTACAAATTATTTCAAAATAATATACAATTTTCTAAAACTTGAACAAAGAAATCAGGTGAAATCATGGAAAGAAGAGCAAAAATAATCGCCACATTAGGTCCCAGTACTAATGACGAAGTGATGCTGAGAAAACTGATCGTCGCCGGACTGGATATTGTACGATTGAATTTCTCCCATGGAACTCAAGAGAACCACTTAAAAAGTATTCAATTGATCAGAAAATTATCGAAAGAACTGCATAAGCCAATCACTATCCTGCAAGACTTACAAGGCCCGAAACTACGGGTTGGTAAGCTTCCTTCTGCTGGTGTTGTGCTGGAGAAAGATCAAATAGTCGCACTAACATCTTCCACGAATGAAGTAAAAAATGACCGTTCAAATACGGAAGAAATTATTTTACCTTTGGATGTTCCAAATCTAGCCAGAAGTGTCACGCCAAAAGACCGCATTTTATTGGATGATGGTCATCTCGAATTGGAAGTCATCAACGTAGTCGCGGATACTGTGCGTGCAAAAGTTGTCTTAGGGGGAATCCTGACCTCTAATAAAGGTGTAAATTTGCCCGGTACAGATCTCAAAATCCCAGGATTCACCGAAAAGGATAACGAAGATTTGGTTTTCGGATTGGAAAATGGGATAGATGCGGTTGCAATTTCCTTTGTTTCCGGTCCGGAAGATGTTTTAAAAGTTAAGTCCATAATCAAAAGTCTGGCACCTGATCGAATCCCTCCACCAGTTATTGCCAAATTGGAACGCCCTCAAGCGATCGATAAGCTGGAAGAAATTTTAGATGTATCCGATGGGGTGATGGTGGCAAGAGGCGACCTGGCCGTTGAAACTTCTCCGGCCTGTGTACCAATTTTTCAAAAGAAAATTATTGATTCGGCTTATAGAAAAGCCAAGTTTGTGATCACAGCCACCCAGATGTTGGATTCAATGATCAACAACCCTCGCCCAACCAGAGCGGAAGCATCCGATGTGGCCAACGCCATCCTGGATGGGAGTGATGCTGTCATGCTTTCTGGTGAAACTGCCATTGGAAAATATCCCCTCGAGGTAATTTTGATGATGGATTCCATTGTAAGAGAAGCAGAAGCAAATTATCAAAATTGGGGATATGTCAAACGCCACCCACTTGATCAGACACAGGATGATGCAGTAGCTTTAACAAGAGCAGCCGGAGAATTAGCACTGGATCGTGATGTGGCATATATTGTTGTTTTAACTCAATCCGGGAAAACAGCTCTCTTGATGTCAAAAGTCCGGCCGAAAGTACCGATTCTTGCATTCACTCCTGAGATAGAAACATTTCAGATGCTTTCACTTTTCTGGGGGGTAAAACCATACCAGGTTCCCTATGCTACCACCGTGGAAGATATGATTGCTTTTGTTGAAGAGGCAATTATTGCAACGAATCCCATTCAAAACGGACAACAGATTATTTTTGTTTCGGGACTACCAATCGGAGACATGCGTCCACCAAACTTTTTACTCTTACACACTATTGGGAAAAAATAATCAAATGAAATCGTATACATCTTTTATCAAACCTGAAGAGGTTGTTAAACACCTGGATCATCCAGAGTTGGTGATCATCGACTGTCGTTTCGACCTATTAAATCCCGCATGGGGATACCAGGACTATCTAAAAAACCACATACCGAATGCAATCTACGCAGATTTGGAAAAGGATTTATCAGGGCCAGTTACCAAAAATACTGGCAGGCACCCACTCCCTGAACCCAATGAATTTATTAAAATGTGCTCAAAGTGGGGTATTGATAATACAAAACAGGTTATTGTTTATGATACGACTTTTGGTTCTTATGCCAGCCGCTTATGGTGGATGCTGAATTATTTTGGCCACCATCAGGTAGCAATTTTGGAGGGAGGCTTTACTGCCTGGCTGGCAGCTGGCTTTCCCCTATCCGACGGTTTAGTTGAGACTCAACCCTCTATTTTTATTGGCACTCCAAATAATAATCTCCTGGTTACCACATCCTCAATGGAGACTCTGATAAATCTCCCGAATTATGTAGTCATCGATGCCAGATCAGGTGAACGCTACTCAGGTCTGGAAGAACCAATTGATAAAAAAGCCGGGCATATTCCCAATGCAGTCAATTTTTTCCATGGAAACAATTTGGATGCCCAGGGGAAATTATTACCGGCACAGGAGTTAAGAAGAAAATATTCAACTTTTCTCAGCAACAAACCTGATCCAGCGATTGTTCTCTATTGTGGCTCCGGTGTGACCTCCTGCCTGAATTTTGCAGTTTTACAACACATCGGAATAAAACCAATTCAATTATATGTCGGTTCCTGGAGTGAATGGATTACCAATCCGGATCACCCGATTGTGACGTGAAAAAGTCAATAAACAATTTGGTTAAATTATCGATAATTAGCCAAAATTATTTCATAAAAAGCGACCGATTTATCTTTTCCAATGCTTCTTCGGATGGTCTCAATTTGCTGGGTTCTAAACGGTTTAGCGGCTGATCAGGTAATTCATACCGATCGAACAGTGTTATGGCGTTAGGATCAACAAATAATAGCCCTGTGATCAAAGTATTCTCTCGTTCAGCTTCTTCCAAAATCCGTAGAGCTTCATAGCGATTGGTTGGGTCATAATCTTTATCTAATTTTTTCATTAAGACCACCGTTCCATCATGCAAAGAGACTTCCTTTGAAGAACCAGGTTCAAAATCTTCTATGGTTATTTCATCTCTAGCCTGTACAAATTCTATGTCATGCAATTGAACTTCGTGTTCTTTTCCCCAAAGGTAAGAATGATAAGAGTTCTCTTTGTTGTGAAATGTCACACAAGGGCTGATGATATCCAGGATGGCTAACCCGTCATGGCTTAACGCGGCTTTTAGTAAATTTTTTAATTGCTTTGGATCGCCTGCAAAACCCCGTGCCACAAAGGATGCATTTGTCACCAATGCTTCCATGCAAATATCTACTGGTAAGTAGGTATTAATACCCTGCCGTTTTAGTAATAAACCTTCCTCAGCCGTCGCTGAAAATTGACCTTTGGTTAGTCCGTATACTCCATTATTTTCTACAATATATACCATCGGCATATTCCGGCGTGCTAAATGTTTAAATTGTCCCATGCCAATCGAAGCTGTATCTCCATCACCGCTTACCCCTAAACCTTTGACGGTAACATCCGCAAACAATCCACCTAAAGCCACCGAAGGCATTCTGCCATGTAAGGCATTAAACCCAAAAGAGCGGTTAAGAAAATAGGTGGGGCTTTTACTGGAACAACCAATCCCACTGAATTTGACAATTTTTTCAGGAACAAGCCCCAATTCAAAACAGGCAGCCACGATCTGACTGGAAATTGAATTATGTCCACAACCCTGGCATAAGGTACTCGGAGCTCCCCGGTAATCAGCTCTGGTTAACCCAGCATAATTTTCATTACCTATTCTGACTTCTGTCTCTGCCATGATTATTCCTCCTCAACCTTACAGATCTCACTTACAATCCATTTTGCTGTTAATGGAAGTCCATCAATTTTGTTTACATTTCTAAATTTTTTCGCCTGATCTGGTGCGGCAAGCGTTAATAATTGAGATAGTTGTCCATCACGGTTAAGTTCCACAATATAGATCAGGTCATGAGAAAATAGAAAATCCTTGACTTCCTCATGAAATGGAATCGATCGAATTCTCATACAATCTAAATTAATTTTTTCTTCTGCCAGAATGTCAAGCGCTTCGTCAACTGCAAAGGACGCTGATCCCACACAGATGATGCCTTTTTTGGAACCATTTGAGTGGATGAGAGGTTTGGGAAGATATTGTTTTCCTATCTCAAATTTTTTCTTAATTCGCGTCAGGCTCTCCTCCCAAATCACTGGATCCTCTGTGTATTTGGCGTATTCATCATGACCCGTGCCGCGGGTAAAATAAGCAGCTCGGGGATGTTGATTACCGACCAGCGTTCGGTATGTAATTCCATCCCCATCCAGGTCTTTATAACGTCCAAATTCGTTCTGGTATTTGTCCAGCATTTTCTGCAAATCTTCTTCCCACAACACTTTGCCGCGATCCATTGGTTGATCAGGATAGTTGAACTTCGTAGTCATCCATTCATTCATTCCTAAATCCAGATCCGTCATGATCACAACAGGTGTTTGCAACCGTTCAGCGATATCAAAAGACCTCCAGCCAAATTCAAAACATTCATTAACAGACCCGGGGAAAAGCATAATATTATCTGTGTCTCCATGCCCCATGAATTTTACAAAAGTGATATCACCCTGGGCTGTCCTGGTTGGCAACCCTGTACTGGGACCAACTCTCTGAACATCCCAGATAACAACTGGAATTTCAGCATAATACGCCAGCCCAATAAATTCTGTCATCAAGCTCAATCCAGGACCTGAGGTTGAGGTCATCGATCGCAATCCACCCCAGCCAGCTCCAATTGCCATCCCAATGGCTGCCAATTCATCCTCGGCTTGCACGATCACGGATGTTTGCTTTCCAGAAACAGGATCCGTTCTCAATTCCGGGATAAATTCGTGAATTGATTCAGCCAATGAGGATGCAGGCGTGATCGGGTACCAGGCCGTGAATTGAACACCACCGAATAATGATCCCAAAGCTCCGGCAGTGTTGCCATCTGTCATTATCCAACCTTCATTACCTTGCATTGTCTCAACATAGTAAGGATCTACTTTTGTCAGGTTTTCCCGGGCCCACTCAGCAGACTTTTGAATCACTTCCATATTCAGTGAAACTGGTTTTTCTTTGTTTTTAAAATGAAAATTTAAAGCTTCCCGGATCAGGTCCTGTGGAATTTCTAACATTTGTGCCAGGATCCCGACATATACCATATTGGAAATATAATCTTTTAAGCTGGGTGCCACTTCAGATTCTTTAATAATTTTCCGAATTGGCATCGGATAGTAAATAATATCCTCTCTGGTATTTGAAATCTTTAAATCATCCGGGTAAAAAAGAGCACCACCTGGAACGATCTGATCAATCTCTTTATTAATGGTGGATGGATTCATAGCAACAACAATATCATCTTCTTTTACACGAGCTAAGTAACCTTTTTTACTAAGCCTTAAGGTATACCAGGTGGGCAAACCCTGGATATTGGAAGGAAAAATGTTTTTTCCGGTTACTGGAATTCCCATCTTAAAAAATGTACGCATTAAAGTTGTGTTTGCTGTTGCACTCCCGGATCCATTGACTGTGCTGAAGGTTATGACAAAATCATTGATGATTTTTGGTTTTATCAAGAGATTACTCCCGGTACTATTAATGTTTTTGGACATTGCCTCTCCTTCTATCGTAGTTATTCAAAAGTTTGCGAAGGTACTGACTTTTTATTTTTAATCATCAAATCCTTATGTTCAAGAAATGCAGCCAGGGCTTGATGAATATTTCCCGCTTGAATTCCTTCAAGAACCAGCCGGTGATAGTGCCAGACTCTTTTCAGATAATCCTGGTCATTAATAATCGCATAACCCTGATATTCATAAATATCCCAGTACACTGAAAAAATGGATTGTACAAATGGGTTTTTTATTTTTGAGAAAATTTTTCCATGAAATTCTCTATGTTCTGTATGTGGTAACTTAGGAGGGGTAGATATAATTTTCTCTTCAGCCTTTAGAACAATACTGTTTAATTTATCAATATCACTTTTGGTTAATTTCGCTGCTGATTCAAGAAAATATGCTCCCTCCAGATGATTACGTAAATCCCTGAATTGTTCAAAGTAATCTGTTGAAATAGAAATGGCATACGTAACAGATAATAATATCGATGGGGTAAAGTTATAGGGCAACCAGCGAATGCCCGTTTTAGGTTTTACTTCCACAAACCCTAAAGCCCTTGCTACTTCTAATTGTTCCCTCAAACTGGCTACACTTACCTGTAGCTCTTTACTGAGGACGGCCAGTGCTGGAATTCTTTCCTCCCCCATTGAAGATTTTTCGGCAATGTATTTGAGAAATTCCGACAAATGATTGGTTGAATTTGAAAATATCGCCATAAATAACCAATAACTATTAATCTGATTAATCAGATGATTAATCCTCAATAGCTAGTATAGCATTTTCAGCTCTTGTCAGTCAAGAGAACTTTGTAATGCGATCCTTATACAATTAATCTGGATTTTATGTGATCATCCATCTTAAATAGAATGGGAAAAAACACCCAACTCTTCCAGCATTCCCAATAAACTGGCAACTGCGATTGGTAAAACACCTTCATCAAAATCGAATTTTGGATGATGATGACCAAAAACCAGATTCTTCTCAGAATTAGCAGAGCCTACAAAATAAAAACAACCCGGTACTTCGTTCAAAAATAGAGAGAAGTCTTCGGAGCCCATTGTTTTACAATCCAAATCAATTGAAAATGCAGGAAAAATCTTTTCCACAACCTGATTTAATTTCAATGCAATCTCGGGGTTGTTAATCACCGCTGGTGTTATATCCTGAATATTGATATCAACCAGACATCCCAACCCTTCCCCAACTGATTTTGCGACCTTTTCAAGTCTTTTGAACAGATCTAATCGTACCTGGGGGTCAAATGTCCTTATTGTTCCGGAAAGATATACTGAATCTGGAATCACATTGAATGTCGAACCACCTTGTATACTCCCAAAACTGATAACTGCATTATCAAGCGGTGAAATATTACGGCTGACAACGGTCTGTATAGCCGTAATGATATGAGCAGCACCTACAATAGGGTCAACAGCCTTATGGGGAACTCCACCATGACCGCCTTTTCCGCTGACAATGATTTCAAATGTGTCCGCGCCTGCCATCATGGCATTTCGGTTAACGCCAATCCAGCCCAATGGTTTTTCATTCCAGATATGCAATCCTAAACAATAATCTGGGTGTGGGTTGTCTAACACACCATCTTTAATCGTCGCAAGTGCGCCGCCTAAACCTTCTTCAGCAGGTTGAAAGATGAACTTCACCATCCCTTTCAATTGATCACGATGGGAACTCAAAATTTTTGCAATGGTTAATCCAATTGCCATATGTCCATCATGTCCACAGGCATGCATACAGCCAGCATATTCGGACACATACTCGGTGGTGTTCTCTTCCTGGATCGGTAGAGCGTCCATATCAAATCGCAATAAGACTGTTGGTCCCTCCAATTTACCCTTTAAGATACCGATTACTCCGGTTTTTCCGATGTGTTTTTTTACTTCAAATCCCAAACTTGTCAATTCTTCAGCAATCTTTTCGGAAGTTCTTTCCTCCTGAAATCCCAACTCAGGATGTTGGTGAAAGTCCCTTCTAAAAAGCACTGAATAATTGTAATGGTCTTGTGCTAATTTAAAGAATTTATGTTCAGTCATTATTTTTATTCTGATTTGAAGACCGTCGTTTTCTCCAGCGTGGTCTTCTTCCTTTTCCAGTTTGCTGTTTTTTATTTGAATTTCTTACATTTGTTGATTGACCTGATTCATCTTTTGCGGTGGTATTTTTTTTATCGTCAACCACCTCCTCAATGATATCTGTCTTCACGATCGGTTTAACTTGTATTGGTTGAGAACCATCAACTATTTGAATATCCGAATTGAAAAATTCTTTTCTTCCAACTTCAGGAATGTCCACGACAACTGCCATCTTGAGCGGTAAGACGTCAATTACTTTCCCTTCACCGACGGGTGTAAGAACTCGTTTATTTCGTTTTGGCAATTGTTTTCTGTTCTCAACATACATCTCATATTCATAGATTAAACAACAGCGCAATCTGCCACACATGCCAGTAATTTCGGTTGGTGTTAATGAGATACCCTGCTCTTTGGCCATTCTGATTGATATTGAACTAAAATCGGTCAGGAATTTGGAGCAACACCTGGTGGGTAAACCACAGGCACCCATGCCGCCAAATATTTTGGCGACATCTCGAGGCCCGATTTGTCTTAATTCAACCTGGGCATGATGCACAAATTTATTGATTTCCTGTTTCAGGTTTCTTAATTCAACTTTATCATCCCCTTCATAACTGTAAAGAACAGAAATTTTTGATCCATCAAGACTATATTCGGCGGAAACTGCTTTAACGCCATTGAGGTTTTGCGCTCGGATTTCACTCCTACAAAATTCAATTAATTCTGCTTCCTTCTCTTCATTGTTTTTTCGTTGCTGTAAATCTCTTTCTGAAGCTTTTCGATCAATTTTCTTCCAGGAACCTTCACCAGCAGTTTTTACATCTCCAATGATCTGAGCGACCTCTCCTAATTGCCACCCACGTGCAGTTTCCACAACCACTTGATCTCCAGGATTGATGTTCATATCTGTATCAGCTTCGAAGTGGTATAACTTACCAACCTTGGAAAATCTAACTGATACAACGTTACGTTGGGGTTTATTATCCATTTTTCACTCGACAATTTCTAGTTGAATGCCTGAATTCCTGTCCAAAGCGGCGACACTTAATTTTGCTGCAACGAGTTCTGATATTTTCTTTAATGCCTGCGCTGCTTTTGAATCTGGTTGTGAAATTACAATTGGTTTACCAGTATCCCCACCAATACGCACATCTGTATTTAAGGGAATTTTTCCGAAAAATTCAGTTTTGGCTTCTTTGGCTAATGCTTCTCCACCACCGCTTCCAAAAATTTCCATAATCTGACCGTCTGGCAATTCAAGGAAACTCATATTTTCGATTACACCCAGGATTGGAATGTCTAATTGTTTAAACATATATAATCCCCGGCTGGCATCTTCCAGAGATACTGCTTGTGGTGTTGTAACAATGACACCACCACTAATCGGAATGGATTGAGCCAGACTTAATTGTGCATCACCCGTACCAGGTGGCAGATCAATAATTAAATAATCCATCTCACCCCAGTCCACATCCGATAAAAATTGACGAATAGCAGAATGCAACATTGGACCACGCCAGATAAGTGGTTGTCCTGGTTTTACCAAAAACCCGATACTCATCAACTTAACCCCATACGCAAGCGCTGGAATAATTTTGTTGTCTTCGAATGCTGGCAATTTTTCAACGCCCATCATGGTCGGAATATTGGGACCATAAATGTCCGCATCCAGCAGTCCTACACTTGCACCAGCCTGTGCCAGAGACACTGCAAGATTAACGCTTACGGTTGATTTACCCACCCCACCTTTACCAGAAGCAATTGCCACAACATTTTTGGCCTGCAGGGATAAATTTCCACGATTTCTACCATCTGCTGGAACATTTGAATCCAAAACGACCACGACCTTTTCAACACCCGGGATTGCCATTACCGCATCTCTAGATTCTTTTTCGATTTTTCCTTTGAGGGGACATGCCGGCGTAGTTAGAACAACAGTGAATTTAATTTCTGATCCACTGATAGAGATATCCTTGATCATATTTAATGAAACGAGATCATTATGTAATTCTGGTTCTTGTACTCGGGAAAGTGCAGCCAGAACATCTTCTTTGGTTATGTTGTTAACAGTCATTTTTTACCTTTCAATATTTTTAGGATATGGTACCTTTGTTATGATTTTCGATATCGATTTTTGATTTCTCGTATAACTTTAATAAGTCAACATCGTCACCCCTAAAGCGCCGGATGGATTGCTGAGCACATTTTGTACAGCCTCTCATCGCCCTAAAAGAGTCTGCATTGCAGCCACTACAACCTACCAGACGCACGATCGTAAGTACAAATGCTAATTTCTCCTCATCATTGGCATCATTTAAAACATAATCTATTAATTCATCCCATTTTGGACCTCTTAATCCTTTCAGTCCAGGAATGGCTCTCACAGGAAACATAACTTCTGTATCAGAATTGTACATAATAATTAATTACCCTTGAAATTGGTTTATGCTCCTCTAGCCGCTTTCGCAGCTGCTTTTTTGGCTTCTTTTTCTTTTCTGGCATCTTCTTCTTCTGTAAATTGCGTGGGGCGAATTTCAGCATAATAAGAGGAAGGTTTAAGTAACTTGTCTAAATCATAAATGTGATGAGCCATTCGGTCAATATTAGCGATTTCGTAGTCGTGATCCATCCGAATGGCTTCAAATGGACAATATTCCGCACACAAGCCGCAATTCATGCAAATATCGATGTCAATAAAGAATTTTGCTGGTTTGGGCACAGGTTTTCCAGTTTCAGGATTTACCGATCTGGTTATCCAAATGCATTGTGGAGGGCAGACCTTGGCACAGATGCCACAAGAGGTACAGCGTATGTCCTTTTCTCCTGATTCGTTTACATCATACACCAGAAACGGAATATATCGAAACTCTTCGGGAACCTTTGATTTTTCCTCAGGATATTGAACGGTAAAAATACCTTCAGTATCAAAGGATCTACGATCTTCAATCCCCTCTTCTGTTCCATAACGTTTCCCTTTGTATTTGATATCAACTAAATAGGTATCCAAAAAATGTTTTAAGGTAATCCCCAGTCCTTTTACGATACCACTGATTCCCATTTTTTCCTCCTACCGGTCGACTTCGCCTAAAACAATATCAATTGATCCAAGGATGGCTACTACATCCGCCACTTTATAGTTCAAACACATGGGTCTTAATGAGGTCAAATTGATAAAAGATGGCGCTCTTACGTGGTACCTCCAGGGATTCGCCTGCCCGTTCGATACGACATAAAAGCCAAGCTCCCCTTTTGGAGCCTCCACTCTTCCATAGGCTTCACCTGCAGGAACCTTTACCTGATATTGCGCTTTACCTTCAAAGATAGGCCCTTCCGGAATTTGAGTGATAGCTTGTTGAATGATACGTAAACTCTGTCGCATTTCGGCGATTCGAATCAAATAACGGTCATAAATATCACCATGATAGAGAACCGGTACGTCGAACTCAAACCGCTCGTAAATACTATATGGATCAGCCCGGCGAATATCATATGGAACTCCACTGGCTCTAAG